>Ga0153957_100045_pt1 | contig 92890 bp, 105 predicted proteins | sample TSFL041MetaG_FD_104745 | JGI IMG/M metagenome (GOLD analysis project Ga0153957, IMG submission 104745) | Attine ant fungus gardens microbial communities from Florida, USA - TSFL041 MetaG | ecosystem: Host-associated > Fungi > Mycelium > Unclassified | place: USA: Florida, Wekiwa Springs... | reverse complement strand
TGTACTTGCATTGCCCAAGGCAGGTAGATCAACTGGGCCAGATCATCGTATAGCCTTGTATTCGATGCTCGCACTCTTACAACCTGCAACAACAGTCTCGCAATACCTCCTTGAAACTTCAATGTCAGAATATCTACTCCATCTATTACTACTTTTGATATTTCTACTATTTGGGCCTCTAACCATTCTTTTTTTACCAATGTCTGTTTTTCATTATCTCTTTCCATGCCTGTAAGGATTTCAGTTGCAGTTGAGTAATCTTAATCTTAATCCCACTCTATATCAGAGTTGATAAAGAAAACTCATTAGAGTCCTTGCTAAATTGTGTACACTACTTATACAAGCCCAATTGTTTGTCCTTATTTACTGATCCAACTATATTACATAATTAAATGAAAAGAAAAAGAAAAAGAAAATAAATATTGATTTAAAGAGAATTAGGTAATTTATGACAATGCTTACCTTCCAATCTGACCTCCTATTTAATCTGTCTACCTTCCCCATTTTTTCTTAAAATACATATTTCAAAATAAAATTAAACCTTGAGAGATACAGAGCCCATCTAGCTTGTTGTCTATTTAATTTCTGATTACTCATGAAGTACTCCAAGTTTTTATGGTCCAACCAAATTTCAAATTTTTCTTTTGCACCTTCCAAGAAGTGCTCCTAGGCCTTCAAGCATCTAATTACCACCAACATTTCTTTATCATGAATCTTGTAGTTACGTTCTGTTTTGTTTAGAGACTTTGAGATGTAAGCTACTAGCCTCTACCTGTTGTCTTTACATTTAATAGACAAGATATCTTCTATTGCAAAATTGCATGCATCTACCTTGACTCTAAATTCCTTATCCAAGTTGGGTGCTACTAGCAATGGTCTTGTAGTGAAGATTCCTTTTAGTTGTTTAAATGCTTTGTGCTGGGCTTCTTCCTATCTTTACTTTTCATCCTTTTTTGTCAACATGTTCAAAGGCTTTGTGAGTACTGCAAAGTTCTTAATAAATCACCTATAGTAGTTGATGAATCCCAAGAATTTTCTGATGTCTCTGACTATTTTTGGTACTGACCAGTTTAATACCCCTTCTATTTTTTCCTCTTCCATTTCAATTTTTCCCTAACCCATTACTACTTCCAGAAAGTTTACTTTATTTGTTTTCCACAAATACTTTTCTGGTTTCACATACAAGTCATTCTCTTCCAATCGCTTTACATCCATCCTCACTCTTTCTACATGTCCCTTAAAGTATATGTTTACTTTTACTTTATAGATGATTGTTCCTCCACTATTTCCAGTACCATTTACATTCTTTACTAATATCAGCTTTTCTAATTTTATTAAATTGAAACCTCCTCTCTGTGCACACCTTTTACTTATGAAGAGCCCAGTGGCTCTACTATCTAGCAACACTTTCACGGAGATTCCTTCATAGGTGTCAATTTTCTCCACTCCTATTTGTATTCATACTTTTCGTAGACCCTTCAAGGTTCTTTTGACTTCCCTCTACCTTTTCTCCAGATCAGTAATTCCAGCTCTCCCCTTCTGGGCCTTAAACACTAACCGTTCTATCTTTCCTCCCCAGTTCCACTATAACACTTTCTTTCCTGTTCTACAGGGTGGACAAAACACTTCTCCTTTCTCATTCCTCTCCACCTTTCCTTCTGTCACTACATCCTTGTCTCCACATATGCTATTACACCTGACAATTAATTTTGGCAATATAAGTGACATTCAGAACCTAATAATTATAATAAACAGCTCTTGAGAGAAAATCAGCTTTCCAGATATAACTACTAGAAGTCCAGTCGTGTACTCAAAAACACTATCTGAGTAGTTAAGTAGTAGCTGCGATCACTACTATTAGTACCTCATAACGCTTTCTGGATGGTCTCATATTATATTTATAAGACAGACTCTCTCCTAGAAATACTCTTAAGAGCAAACTTGATCTTAAATATATTTCCCTTGATAATGACATCACCCAATAACTGATCTCTGGTTTATAATAGAAACACCATCAGAGGCTATGCATCAGTTATGATTAGCAGTCCAAATATAGAAAAACAAGACAAGGATACACTGAAAGTCATTAGAAAGGGATAAGAAGAAGAAAGACCTGAGAGAGATGAACAGGAAACAGGAGAGAGAGTAAAGAAAGGTTTAGAAGAGGAATTAGAAGAGTTGGAAGCAGAGAGGAGTGACATTGACAATGAAGATGCACTTGAGAGTAGTTGGACCAATGTCCAAAGTACCTCTTAAGCACCTTAGAATAGGCTCAAGGTTAGCCGATGAGATAAAGAAAGTTAGTAGGAAATGGACTGGGAGTACAGAGAGCAGCTGTTGCATAATTGAATGTAGACTCAACTCATTCTACTTGTCTTTTTGAGTAATCAGGAGGATTTCTTTCTTATCTTGTTTGTTGCATTCTAGACTTTGTAATACTAATATAATACTCCAGTAGTACAGAGAGGTGCAAAAAAAAGAACCCCCATCTTTGCTCTTTGTTACTTTAGAGCTGAAACTCGACTTGAGTGACTAAGAGCTCGTTTTCTCCCTTTCTTTTTGATAAAACTCTATAAAACTTCCCTCAAGGGATACCCACTCTAAAGGAGGACTTAGGCATTTACTTGGACTAGGAGCTGAACCGCTCACTACGTGTTTTTGGAGTAAGTTACCAACCATATGGTCAGTTGAGAGTGAGCTTGCACAAGGGCAATATGAGATCTAGATAGAACTGTTGTATTGACAGCGAGCCAGCCTACTAGACTAGTACCTTGAATGGTAGTGCTACGGTGTAAGAAGAACACACATTTTTGAGATCTGATCAGTGACAGTGCTTTCAAGTAGAAACTAAAAACATTTCTTTCATTCTAGTGTCTAATAACAAGTATACTATCTCATGAGCCCCTCCCTTTTACATTTGATTATCTCTCCAGTGTCTACTCAATTGCACACAATTGTGGAATGACTTGGAGATTTCAATTCTCTGACTTGGTAGTACCTACTTTTATAAGAACAGTAAAGCATATTTATATCTTTATCCAAAATCCCCTTCTCTTTCTACAAATCAATCAAATACTTAAATTTCCTTTACCATCCCCATCAATGTTACACTTCACTCTTTCTGTTCTTCCTCTTGCTACTTTCTCTTCTTTCCAGTTCTATGGTTCTTTGCATTCTCCACACCACATATTACACAACTGCTTTTTACCCAGGAACCCTTACCTCTAGTTCTTCTGGGTCTTTGTCCTCTTGTAGTCATACCTCCTACATTCTACAAGTATTACAACCTCCTATCTCATTGTCTACCCTTCTATGCTCATGACTGTTCCTCTAGGTAGCAGTCTTTTTGCCCCACAATGCTTCTTTATTTTTCTTTATACTTCTCATAGGGGTGCTGTTTTTTCTCTTCTCTTCTCATTTTCTTTTGGACACTCCCACTTCTTATACCCTTCCTCTCCATACTAGAAGTATTACCTTCTTTCTTCTACTACCTCCTGTTGTCTCATCTCTTTTACCCCACATTGCATCACCCTGGTTGTCAATACTTCAAATCTATTGTTTGTCTTTTTTATCTTCTCCTTTTCCTTTTCTCCTTTATTTCTACAATTTTTAGCCAAGTGACCAAACAATTTGCAGTTCTAACATCTACATCCTTCTCTTTCCTTTAATTTCCATCTCAGTTTGGCAAGTGCTTGTCTTTGCTTGAGCAGACTGCTCATAGTTTGGTTATACACTTCTAAAAACATAGTGTTATGTCTAAGAAAGGGCGGAATTTTTGGTTGTGTAGGAAAATTGTATTTGTTACAGGTTTTACTAACCAGTATTTCTTTGGCTGACTATCTTACCGACTACTTACATCTGCTGGGATGCAAAGTCTTTACCTAGCCAGATGCCTACTGCTCTACTAACTATTGCCCTAATGATATGGTTCAACAATCACCTCTAAAAAGAGGATCCCTACTCTAGAGTGCTTTCTTAAGAACTGAGCATTATTCCTCTGCATGTACCAAGTGATAATGCATCTGCAGCACAAGGTTGCTAAAAGTGAAAAAGGTACAAGTAATCTATTGAGCATTACCTGGTTGTAAGGTCTGGTCTATACTGGGGCCCAGGTATGGTCCCAGTTGTTCACCTCTAGGGTCTAAACTTTCTAGTCAGTTTACTTAAGCCTATGGCCCAGCTATGTATGGAAATAACTAGTAATTGGAGTTGATCACTAATCAAGAGTTGAAATGTATGAGAGTAAGATTGAGCAGAGATCGAGGAGATCAGTGCTCTAGAGGTGTAAATGAGTTCTAGTATAGTAAATGTTAGTTGTGATAACTTAAGTTCACACTCTAAGTCAGAGTTGACAAAGAGAACTCACTAGAGTCCTCACTAGATTTTGTATACTATTTATACATGTTCAACTATTTGTCCTTATTTACTGATCCAATGATATTACATAATTAAATAAAAGAAAAATAAATATTGACTTAGAGGAACTGAGTGGTTCATAATACTACTCCTCTCTCAAGGGTCTTCATTCCAAGGACTTCTTCATAATTCATCATATGGGTTCCTTAGGTCACCCATATCCTGATTTTTGTCTTCCAACTCTTCCAAATACTTTCTGTCCTTTTCTATTTTCCATTGATCTTTCTTGTCTTTTTCTTCATTCTATTCTTTAATCTTTACTCCCTTGTACTCATCCCTTCCTTCCTTTATTCCTTTCAAGAATAGGTTTCATATTTTTTGTTTTCCTAACCATATAGCAACTTTGCTATATATCTTCCTGATATTTCTCTGCTAAACATTCTTTTATCTTCCTCTGTCTCTTGTCACCTTACTTCTTCTTCTTCTTCCCTATAGTATTCCTTTTCAAACTCCTGAACTAACTCCATTGTGTTCTTCAGATTCTCTCTGCTCTTCCAAGTATTCTCCTTAGCTATGCATTCTTTCCATTATACTAAGTATTTATCTCTTCTTTGTATCTTCATCTTATTTATAATTTTCTCCACCTCCCATTCTTCTTCCCCTTTGATTACTACTAGTTGTGGTATTTCCTTTCTCTGTCCCTTTATTTGCAGCTTGTATCGCCATATCCAACTAACATTAATTACCAGATATATCTTAATTATACTAGGCAATTCCAATTCTATTGCATTGCTCAAAATGATTGCCTTCACTTTGTAAGGTTCCACAAAGCATTCTGTAAACTTCTCTGTACATCTTCTGGCCATTTGGTACTTCAAATCTTTAGTGCTGAGTAGCACTAAGTCATCTACTTTATATTCCTCCATTTCTCCTCTCTCTCTGTCTGCATACCTCTTCATGTCTTTCTGCACCTTTTGCAGTGCTGCTTTAGCCTCCTTCTACACACTTCTTATTCTGTCTGCAAACTTTCTGTCCCTTCATATTTCCTATAATAAAATAGCAAATAAGCTAGAGCATCTGTGGTAGTAGAATATTTTATTTCTCTTTCATTTTCTTTTATTATATAATAATCTGAAGTGTGTGGGACACTATGACTCAAAAGAAGTCCATGAGATATTTTGAGTAGACAAATACTAGTAAACACTGATTTGTATATAAGTAGCTAGACTAATTAGTAAGGACTTTAACAAGTTTTTTTTGTCAACTCTGACTTAGAGTGTGGACTTAAGTTATCACAACTAACGTCCACTATACTAGAACTCATTTACACCTCTAGAGCATCAATCACCTTGATCTCTGCTCAATCTTATTCTTATACATTTTGATCCTCAACTAGTGATCAACTCTGATTACTAATTATCTCCATATATAGCTAGGCCATAGACTTAAGTGGACTGACTAGAAAGTTTAGACCCTAGAGGTGAACAACTGGGACCATACCTAGGTCCTAGTGTAGATCAGACCTTACAACCAGGCAGGCTTAGTAGTTATTTGTAAAACTTTTGCTTTATTAGCCTTGTGCTGCTGGTCCATTGTGACTAGTACATGCAAAGGAACATTGTCACATCCTTAAGAAGATGATTAGAATAGGGTGTAATAATTGAAGCTTAGACAGTATAACCTTAATCTCACTTATACTCTAAGTCAGAGTTAATAAAGAGAACTCATTAGAGTTCTCGATAGATTTGTACACTACTTATATACATTCAAGTGTTTGTCTGTATTTACTGATCCAATAGTATTATATAACTAAAATAAAATAAAATAAATATTGACTTAGGGAAAATGGTGGTTCATGACACCATCTTCTTCTCAAGGATCTTTGTCCCGAGGACTTTTTCATAGTTTGTTGTATGGGTCCCCTAGGTTGCCCATATCTTGGTTTTCATCTCCTAACTTCTCCAAGTACTTCCTATCTTCCTCAATTCTCTGCCAGTCTTTCTCGTTCTTTTTATAAAGACTCAAGTTGTAGTTGTAATAACTCTAACCCAAATCTTGTTATGAACTGCTATTTTCCCATAAGTAATATTTATGCTTCTTTTCCTTTTCTTTTCTTTTAATTATGTAATACCAATGAATCAGTAAACAAGTACAAATAGTTGAACATGTATAAGTAGTATACAACGAATTAGCAAAAGCTCTAACGAGTTCTCTTTGTCTACTCTGACATAAAGTGCGATTTGGATTAAGGTAAAACAGCCTAAACTAAAATTGTTACACTAAAACTTGTTTCTACATCTAGACACCAATCACCTTGATCCTTGTTAACTTTACTCTCATCACTCCCTCAATGTCTAGTCAACTCAGATCACTCATAGCCAAGCCACAGGCTTAAGTAGACTAACCAGGAAGTTTAGACCCCAGAGGTGGACAGTTAGAACCAAACTCAGGTACTAGCTCAGACCAGACCTCACAATTGAGTAGGCTTAGTAGTTTACTTGTATCACATTTCATCATATCAACTTTGTACTACTGGTCCATTGTGATCAGTCTATGTAGAAGAATAGTAGTTACTCTATAGGAGACTACTTAGAGTAGGGATCTTCTCCATGAAGTGATAGTCTACCCTAGTATTAGGACAGTAGTCAGTATGGCAGTAGACACCTGGCTGAGTGAAGATCTTGTACCCCAACAGACATACAAGTGAGATAGGTAAAGAATACAATGAGTTCATCAAGAAATAAAATCTTTCTTTACATAACAACAATCAGCTCTTCTAAGTACAATACACAATGTCCTTAGAAGTGTACCACAAACTCATGAGCAACACGCTCAACCAAAGGCGTGCCCTTGCTAAATTAAGGACAGAGTTAGAAGGGAGAGAGGGAAGAATCTGTAGGAAGTGTGGGAGGTTTGGGCACCTTGCCCAAAAGTGTAGAAGTAAAGAAGAGTAGAAGAAGGAGACAGTGGTAGGGAACAGATTTGAAGTATTGAAAAGTCGTGTAATACAGTGTGGAGTAAGGGAGATGAGAAGGCAGGAGGTAGTAAGGGATGTGGTGAAATGTTTCTGATGTGGAGAGGAGAGACATAAGAAGTGGGAGTGTCCCAAGAAAAACAAGAGAAAGAGAAAAGAGGCAGTTCCCCTGTGAAATGTGTGGAAGAAAATAAAACAACATTGTGGGGTGAAGGAACTACCTCCAAGAAGAGCAGTCATGAGCATGGAAGGGTATACAATGTGATGGGAGGTAGTAACTCTAGTGGAATGCAGAGGATGTGATTATAAGGGAACAAAGACAGAGGAGAATTGGGAACAGAGGTTTCTGGGGAAGGTACAGTCATGTAATATGTGGTGTGAAAGCTGTAAGGAGGTGTGGAATTGGAGGAGTGGAGAAGCAGAGAGTAGAAGAGCAGAAAGAGTAAAATGCAGCATGTATGGAGGTAAAGATGCAGTAATAGGAAGAGAAGTAAAAAGGAATGAGAAAGAGAAAGTTTTCTGTTTACCCTATAGGACAGGAAAGAAAACACCGTGGTGGAATTGGGGTGGAAAGTTGGAATGGACAGTGCCTAGAGCCCAGAGAAGGAGGGCTGGAATCACTGATTTGAGAAGAATAGCAGGAACTGTCAATCAAAAGGCAGTGTAGAAAGAGAAAGCGAGAGAAGTAAGATGAATATTTAAGTCTCTGAGAGAAGTATGGATGAATGTGGATATTGAAAAGATAGATACTCACAAAGGGAGGACAGTAAAAGCCTTGCTTAACAGTAGAGCAATGAGATTGTTCATGAGCAAGGGATTGGCTCAAAAGGGAGGATATAAATTGATCAAACTGGATCAACCCTTGCAAGTAAGGAATGTAGATGGTACCGGTAACAGTGAAGATGCAATTATGCATGAGGTAAAAGTGAATATGTTCTACAAAGGACATGTTGAGAGAGTCAGAATGGACATATGTGAGTTAGGAAAGACAAATGTAATTTTGGGCATGCCATGGCTGGCAGCTCATAATCCAGAGATAGATTGGGAAAAGAGAGAAGTGAGAATGACGAGATGTTCACCATTGTGTGGAAAAATAGTAAAGATGAAAGGAAGGAAAGAGACAAGAGAGGATAAGAAGAAGATTGTGAGATGGCAGTAGATGAAAAAGAAGACTAGGAAAAAAAGGAGGAGATAGAGGTAGATCATAGGAAGGTGGAAGAAATGGTGCCTAAGAGGTTCCACAGATAGTTAAAAGTGTTTGAGAAGGTGGAATCTGAAAGGATACCCATTAGGAAGGTATGGGATCATGTGATAGATCTCAATAACAACTTTAAAGTGAGTAAAGCAAAAGTCTATCCTCTATCTAGAAATAAAAAGGAAGAGGTGCAAAAATTCGTTAATGAACATCTAAAGAAAGGATATATCAGACCTTCAAAATTGCCCCAAACCTCACCAGTATTCTTTGTGGGTAAAAAAGATAGGAGAAAGCATATGGTTATGAATTACAAGAGACTCAACAAGCAAACAGTTAAGAACAATTACCCTCTGCCATTAATCACAGATCTAGTGGACTTTATGGGAAATAAAAGAGTATTTACTAAAATGGATCTCTGGTGGGGCTATAACAATGTGAGGATAAAGAAAGAGGACAAATGGAAGGTGGTCTTCACTACTTATGTGGGGTTGTACAAGCTAGTGGTAATGTTTTTTGAAATGATGAATTCACCTGCCACATTCCAAGGCATGATGAATGAAATTTTGAGAGACATGATCAATGAAGGGAAGGTGGCAGCATTTGTGGATGATGTGTTGATAGAAACAGAAACAGAGGAAGGACATGACGAAATTATAGAAGAAGTACTGAAGAGGTTAGAGGACAATGATCTGTACGTGAAATCAGAGAAATACACTTAGAAGGTGTAGAAGGTGAATTTCCTAGGAGTAGTAATGGATCAGGGGAAAATCAAAATGGAGGAGGATAAAGTAGCGGGAGTATTAAACTGGCCTATACCTAAAACAGTCAGAGATGTTAGAAAGTTCTTGGGACTCACAAATTATTACAGGCAATTTGTGAAGGATTTTGCAAAGTTGGCCAGACCCTTGAATAATCTGACTAGAAAGGAAAAAAAATGGAAATAGAGAGATGAGTAGTAAAAAGCTTTTAAGCAGTTGAAGACAGTTTTCACAAGTCGACCTCTACTAGTTGTACCCAATCTAGATAAGGAGTTTAGGGTAGAGGCAGATATCTCTAACTTTGCAACGGAAGGTGTATTGTCTATTAAGTGCAAAAACAACAAGTGGAGACCAGTAGTGTATATTTCCAAATCATTAAATAAAACAGAAAGGAACTACGAGATATACGATAAGGAAATGTTAGTGGTAATATATTGCTTAGAGGCATAGAAACACTTCCTGGAAGGAACAAAAGTTAAATTTGAAGTATGGATGGATTATAAAAATCTGGAATATTTCATGAGCAATCAAAAGCTGAATCATCAACAAGTGTAATGGACTTTATATTTGTCTAGATTTGACTTCATATTAAAACACATCTCAAAGAGTAAGATAGGAAAGGCAGATGGACTAAGTAAGAGACCAGATTGGGAAATTGGAGTAAAAAAGGATAATGAAGAGCAGACATTGGTAAAGAAAGAATGGTTGGAAGCAAAGAGAATAAGAGTAGTAGAAGTGATCATAAAAGGAATAGATCTATTAGACAAAGTGAGAAAGTACGAAGCAAGAGATGATAAAGTTGTTAAAGTAGTAGAAGAAATGAAGTGAGTGGGTATAAAAATGTTGAGAGATGAAGAATGGCATCAAGAAAACAGCCTAATATTAAAAGAGAGAAAAGTATATATCTCTAGAGATGAAAAGTTGAGAGCAGAAGTAATCAGACTATACCATGACATGCCTGTAGGAGGACATGGAGAACAGTAGAAGATGGTGGAATTGGTAACAAGGAACTTCTGGTGGCCAGGAGTCACTAGAGAAGTAAAGAGATATATAGAGAGGTACAATGCCTACCAATGCAACAAGAATTAAATACAATCACCGGTAGGAAAATCAATACCAAATTTGATTCCAGAAAAGACATAGACTCATATAAATGCAGACTTCATTATGAAGTTGCCTTTAGCACAGGGATACAATTCCATTCTAGTAGTAGTAAATAGATTCACAAAAATAGGACACTTTATATCTACTACAGAAAAGACCAGCATAGAAGGATTAGCATGCTTATTTAAAGATAATGTGTGGAAACTACATGGGTTGCCAGATAGTATAATCTCCAATAGAAGATCACAATTTGCAGCGGGTATCATGAAAGAACTGAATCGCATGTTGGAGATTGAGATAAAATTGTCTATGGCATTCTACCCACAGACAGATGGTCAAACAGAAAGGATGAATCAGGAACTTGAACAGTATTTACAAATGTTCATCAATCATTGACAAGAGCAATGGCCAGAATGGCTAGGAATGGCAGAATTTGTCTATAACAATAAAGTGCATACAGGAACCAAGGTTTCGTCCTTTAAAACAAATAGTGAACAAGATTCTAGGATGGGATTCAAGATGAGAAAAAAGAGGAAACATGAGGGAGCAGAGAAGTTTGTAGAGAGGATAAAGAATATACAGGAGGAAGCAAAGACAGCACTACAGAAAGCACAGGAAGAGATAAAGCAGTATGCAGACAAGAAAAGAGGAGAGGTAGAGAAATATCAAGTGGACGCACTAAGGATCTAAAGTACCAAATGGTCGGAAGACATATGGATAAATTCACAGAACACTTTGTAGGACCTTACAGAGTAAAGGCAATTATTTCCAATAATGCAATAGAATTGGATCTGCCTAGTACAGTTAGAATACATCTAATAGTTAATGTTAGTCAAGTATGATAGTACAAATTGCAAGTAGAGGGCCAGAAAAGGAAAGTGCCACAACCAGTGGTAATAAAGGGGGAAAAAGAATGGGAGGTTGAAAAGATTATAAACAAAAGGAAGGTACGAGGAAGAGATAAATACTTAGTAAGATAGAAGGGATGTACGGTAGAAAAAAACACTTGGAAGAGCAAGGAGAACTTGAAAAACATAATGGAATTAGTCGAAGAGTTTGAGAAAGAATATTGCAGGGAGGAAAAGGAAGAAGTAAGATGGCAAGAAGAGGAAGAAAACAGAAAGACATTTAGCAGAGAAATACCAGAAAGATATACTGCCAAATTGCTCTATAGATGGAGCAATAAGAAATACAATAGGGAATATTGAAAGTGAATGGAGGAAAACTAGAGACAGTGGAAGAAGAATCTGTTCTTGAAAAAAATGGAAGAAAAGAAGAACGAATACAAGGGAAGAAAGATAGAAGAGTGGGATGAAAAAAAGGATGAAGAAGACTGACGGAGGATTGAAGAAGATAGAAAATATTTAGAAAATCTAGGAGATAAAAATCTGGAAATGGGTAACCTAAGAGACCCATTCGACAAACTATAAAAGAAGTCCTTGGGATAAGGACTCTTGAGAGGGGGATGGTGTTATGAACCGCTATTTTCCCCTAAGTAATATTTATGTTTCTTTTCCTTTTTTTTTCTTTTAATTATGTAATACCAACAAATCAGTAAACAAATACAAACAGTCAAACATGTATAAGTAGTATACAACGAATTAGCGAGAGCTCTAATGAGTTCTCTTTGTCTACTCTAACATAGAGTGCAATTCAGATTAAGGTTATACAGCCTAAACTAAAATCATTACAAATCTCACTTTATATCAGAGTAAACAAAGAGAACTTGTTAGAGTCCTCACTAGTTTGTTGTATACTACTTATACATGTTCAACTGTTTGTACTTATTTACTGATCCAAACATATTACTTAATTAAAAGAAAAGAAAAAAAATATATAAATATTGACTTGGAGGAATTTGGCAGTTCATAACACTTTTCTTCATTCCACTCTTCTATCTTTCCTCCCTCCTCCTCTATTCTTTTCAGAAACAGGTTCTTATTATGCCTGGAGAATGGATTTTTCTTCCATTGTCTTCAGTTTTCTTCTATTTACCTCCAATATTCCTAGTCATATTTCTTGTTACCCTATTTATAGGGTAACTTAGCTGTATATCTTCCTAGTAATTCTCTACTAAATATTTTTTCATCTTCTTCTGCCTCTTGTTGTCTCACTTTTTTTTCCCTACGATATTCTTTCTTAAATTCTTTGACTAGCTTCATTGCATTCTTCAAGTTTTCTCTACTTTTCTAAGTATCTTCCTTGGCTGTATATCCCTTTCATGATACTAAGTACTTGTCTTTTCCTTTTACTTTCCTTTTGTTCATGATTTTCTTGACCTCCCATTCTTTTTCTCCTTCAATTACCACTAGTTGTGGTGCTTCCCTTCTACCTGCAATTTGTACCATTGTATCCTACTAACATTGACTACCAGATGTATTCTAATTGTACTAGACAATTCTAATTCTATTGCATTGTTAGAAATAATTGCCTTTACTTTGTAGGGTTTTATAAAGTATTCTGTGAATTTCTCTGTATGTCTTTTGACTATCTGGTACTTCAGATCCTTAGTACTGAGTAGCACTAGATCGCCCACTTTATACTCTTCTACCTCTCCTCTCTGTCTGTCTGCATATCTCTTCATATTCTCCTGTATCTTTTATAGTGTTACCTTTGCTTTCTCCTATACACTTCTCATTCTTTCCACAAATTTCTCTGCCCCTTCATACTTTCCCTTCTTTCTCATTTTGAACCCCATTCTTGGATCTTGTTCCTGATTCACCTTAAAGGGTGACACTTTAGTTCCTGTGTGTACTTTATTATTGTAAGCAAATTCAGTTATACCCAACCATTCTGGCCATTGCTCTTGTTGATGGTCTATGAACATGCAGAGGTACTATTCCAACTCCTACTCTAATTGTTTTCTTAATGATGCAACAATATTCCTTTGCATAGATTGGTCACAATGAACCAATAGCACAAGGTAGATATAGCAAAAGTACAAGTAAACTAAAAAGCACCATCTGTTGTTAGGTCTGGTCTATATGTACACCCAGGTATAATGCCCATAGTCCATCTCCAGGGTCTAAACTTCCTGGTCAGTCCACTTAAGCCTATGGCCTAGCTATGAAGAGGTTGGAATTGGTCTATGATAACCATACACCAAGAGAGCAATGAGAATAAGATTGGACAAGAATTGAGGTGATCAGTGTCCTAGATATGGAAACAAGTTCTAGTATAATAACCATCAGCTGAGCTAGCTTAAGATCACACTCTAAGTTAGAGTTGATAAAGAGAACTCATTAGAGTTCCTGCTAATTATTTTATACTACTTATACACTTTAATTATTTGTATATGTTATATTTCTCTCATGTTTTCCTATTGAGTCACCATTCCCAATTTGGTAATAAGTTCTCACATGTCCGATAAAATAAAAGAAAATAACAATAAATATTGCCTTAGAGAAAATGGGCGATTTATGACAGTAAAGAAGTAATAAATTTTTATCTCTCTGTTTTTTTTATTTATACAGAATTAGCTAGCTGAAATAGCATTGGAATATGTAACAATGATGTGGGATATGGGTTCTAAAGTGTTTATAGAATTAGTTAGGTCTTCTCAATATATATCATGAATATTGTTTTTTTTTCTTTTTTGTGACTGCTTATTAATGAATTATATTCAGTTTTTTTTTCCGATTTCAGCCTCATTGTGTTTTATATATGATTGGTTAATTTGTTTGTTGGTAGGGCAACCTGACTCTTAGGAAGATGTATTGTAAATGCTATTATGAGCAAGGCTCTTAAGGTTGTTTTTTTTTTACATGATTGAAACCATGCTATTTTTTATGTCATTGGGATGGATATACCATTTAACAAGATATAAGAATATATTGTTTGTTATAATAACAATCAAGATTGAGGCTGCAAAAAAAAAATAAAATTGAACTATGATTTATAAGTAATACTATCAACTTCCTTGTTCTGAGTTTTGTCATGATTTACTCTAGCACTTATTCTTTTTCTTTAATATTTAATTAATTAATGGCATCATGACATGACAACTACAATATGAGAACGTCATGAACTATAAAAGAACAAGCATGGGAAGGATCAAGTAATAATCTGAGGTAGATTACATGCCTATTAGGCAGCCACCATATATGGGAGAGCATATAGGCAAAAGCTGTCTGACATAGGGAATTACTCAGGACTTGATAGATAGGAACTATAGTTACTCTTAGAATAGACTAGTCACAGCCACATGTACTATTATAAATAGCTGGTCAATTCATAGAGAGACTCTGTTGAGTTCTCCTTGTCTTAAACCTCTTATCCTCAGAAGGGAATCCAGGATTGTTCTGCAGGTCCTGACAAGTTTCTAGTGACAGACTTGCTATTTGAGTATGTAGTGCTGATCATTAATCTACCAGAAGAATCAAGAACTCAAAGTTTAATCATTATTTGAAAAATCTCAATACTATCATTAATAAACCCTTTAGAAAATGCCCTCTTCAGCAAAGCACATTAATTTACTGTACTGGTAGGGAAAGATCCTTATGTTAAGTATATAACCCAATACTTCTTTATTTATTTAAACTCAATGCTAGCTATTTTACTAGCATTAAGCTACTGGTCTTATCAATCACACTGTGACAATCTAGATTCAATACAAGGACAACTTAAGCCTAGGCTCTACCAATACCTGTAGATGAGAGACTAAAAATAGGAAATATGTTATTATTAGCAGACAGACCATAGTGGATATGAGAGATTAGAATGAGCCAAAACAATTCAGAGCTATGGAATTTACTTCTAGAGCTCTGAATTGCTTTTTTGCTTTTTTTATTCTTCATACATTTTATATGAAACCAATTACCTTTTGACAAAGCAACATCGAATAGTCAAGATGAGGTTTGAACATCCAACCCAAAGGTATTTGTCACTATGTGATATTCTGTATTTAGATCTCATGCTCCAACAGCTCAACTATCTCGGCAACTGAAAGTATATAAACTTTCTATTACACAACACATAAAAAAATCATTATTTTCATGGAAATATCATATGATGTAGTCTTGAAATTGTCAACTACCATCACTCTTTTCTGAAGCATTAACTGAGCTTGTTCAAGGTCATTCCGTCATATGTAGAATTATAGTCTGGTGACTCACAGCTCTATGGTCACACAGCATATCCATTTTGTCAATTGTGAGGCTGAATTCTCATAGTTCATTGAACTACAGTATTGGCTCTTCTGGGTTCTTATTTACTTTGATAACATATTACTGAACAGGTTTCATAGTTGAGAAGATATGATAATGGTAGTTAAAGAGGAGATAAAGAAAGTTGAAAAACTTCATACAGAAGTTGGTCCAGTCTAGCTATATGTGGAGACATTGATCTACATCATATGATTCCATAAAAATAATGATTTTTTTATGTGTTGTGTAATAAAAAGTTTATATACTTTCAGTTGCAGACACAATTGCAAACGCTTCTTTAACTCACACCACTATCACAACATGGTAGCGCCCGAGTTTAGTGTAGCGAATCCAAGTTTTGAGAATACCCCTACAAATCCCTACATGAACATACCCAACCTAGAAAGGCCACCCGACACCGCTGTCAACATACAGCGAGGGCGTCCACCTATTCAAAGTAACACAATAAATCCTCAAAGTCCCTCATTTTCATCCATGGACTCTTTGCCTCCCTCAGAAATGGACTATGCTGAAAGAATCAACATAGAAAACAATAGAATGGACATCAAAACAACGAACCAAGAAATGAAGGGCCTCTACTCCTCAGCTCCTAGCTTAAACACATTGCAAACACCCCCCCAAAACGAGGAGGCGTCCAATTCAATTACGGCCCCTGTCACACCTGCAGCCATCCCTTACGAAGCCAACTCTCCTGCGGACCCTAACTTGTGGGATGGCCATTTCGGACCGGTATCACTCTTCGGTACCAATGAAGTTTTACAAAATGACATGCACAATATCTCTTGCTCTCTTATCCGAATTGCTCAATTCATAAGGCAAAGGAACATATCTAACTGGGACGGCAACATGATCCCCCAACTCAACTCGTTTGGGGATGCTGCTTTCGACTTCATTTTGGCCATACATGAAACAGGATGGAATAAACTTAACACTTTGGACAACAGACATATCGAAAATAAAATCAAAGAACAATTCAGACACCAACCTTCAGCTAACAGGGAGAAAATCAACAATTTGATGAAAAGAACCCCGCCGCAAATCCCCCAATGTCATATGCCCAAGCGTCGTCACAAGCAGCTGACATACTTAAACTCAAAGATGCCTTCCCGGCTTTACCAAACAAGAAAATAGTGGAGTTACACAATGCAGCCCTTAACGTTACACAACCAAAAGGTAAAAATAAAAGATCATTCACCACTAAAGGCCTATCTAGGAAGCAAGCCATTATCCCTCTTCTGGACCAACACATCAAATCAATCATGAATAATGCAGGATTGCACATCAATTCCATCAATGGCCTTTTAAAGAATGTCAAATCCTCTCTAAGAGCTGAGTTCATCAGACCTATGACCGAAAGCATTGTTATCATCACTAACAACGTTCCCGCATCAAGTGATTTATTGATCATGAAAAAATACGTCAAATCCATTGAAGGCATCGGATCAAATGAAGTTGCCGCACCATGACTCCCATAGTCAAAATTGTACCTCAAGATCACAGGTATTCCTTACATTCAGCCGAGTGGTATAGCTATTTCTAGTGACGATATTATCAACTATCTAAAAGACAGCGATTTGTTCGAGGATACAACTCTAGTAGCTAAGCCACGTGTCATCAAAGCCTCTCCAAAATCAGACATGGCCATCATATGGATCGATATCTGGGACTCACAAAATGGTTCTAAGGCAAAAAAACTCATTAATCACTCTTTCAACTTTGGCAGATATATAGCCACCTTCAGAGGCACCAGCATAAACCCTGGAGTCCCTTAGTGTCACAACTGCTGGAAATGGGGTCACTCCACTTTTTCATGCAAGGCCCATTGCTCGAAATGCCAAAAATGTGGAGGACCACACAAAATTGAAAACCACAGGGACTTTGCCTGGTGCTGCAAAGCTAACTTCAAACTCAACCCTCCCCCAATTAGAAACCAAACAAGGCAAACCATGCCCCCACACGTTCAAGTGTGTCAACTGCAAAGGCAATCACATGGCAGACGACACTAAATGCCCATTCTGGAAACACCGTTTCAACTGAGAATAGCATTCAAAAAAAGCACAAGAAGCCAGAGAAATCAGGGCTAACTCAATTCGTCTGGCTGCAGGTGGAAAAATCAATTTATGAATAAGCACAATTTAAAGATTTTCTCTCAGAATGTAAGGAAAAACAAAACGCTCATTGATATAATTCTAGAAACCCAAAAAAACAATGCAGACATCATTCTTATTCAAGAGCTCCCTTGGGCCCTCTTAAGACGCACTCCCAGTCACATCAATCCTGAAGGAGACCCATATTATGGCACTCCAAACCACCCAGAATAGTCACTGTTCATACAAAACAACGGCAGTACTGAAAATTACCCTAAGGTCACAACATACATCAACAGGCGCATTTCAAAAATGAGGTTCTCCTTGAGAAAAGACCTTATAAATCATCGAGACATCAACATTATCGACTTTCACAATGGACAAGACAATAATTTCATCATCAACGTATATTTGGATAGTAATCAAACAGCCCTCTGAGTTTTGCAAAACAACATGAGGAACATTGGAACCACTGTACTGATGACAGGTGACTTCAACATCAGAGATAGCAATTGGGATCCAAACATCCAATACCACTCTATTCATACGGAAGAAATCATGACCATTGCTGACAGTCTAGATCTCGAACTTGCCATGCCCATTAACCCAGGACCTACTAGATATGTGGACAATCAACGCGATACTAATTCTGTCCTAGACCTTGTGTTCATGAACCCGAACAATGTGGGCTTCAACAAACATGTTCTCAACCTGGATATCCGTTTACCTTCGGATCACATTCCCCTCTTCATAGAAGTAGGCATCAATGAAGAAAACGTTGACATCTCATTTGAAGCTATAAAGAAAGACAGTGAAGAAGAAGAAGCGTTCATTAGGGACATCATAAAAGGCATAAGAAACATCAACACATCTAAACTAAAAAACCAGTCAGATATACAAAGGTGTGCAAATGCATTTGCGACAGTCTTCAAAGATGCGTAGTCCACGCATTCCACAACCAAAAGAATCATGAAACATTCCAAGGAATGGTGGAACGAACAGTGCACCATATGCATTAACAAGTATCATGAGACAGGAGATGTCAATAGTTGGAAAAACTTCAAAGCAGCCATTCGGAACACCAAAAGAACATTCTTTGATCAAAAAATCCAAGAAATCGCGACGTCTAACAAGAGACCATGGGACCTCATGAACTGGGTCAGAAAGCAAAGTCTACCAGCTATCGAAACAATATACCATGAAGAGCAACCCTGCAACAACCTCATGACATTATGGGACGCTCTCCACAGTTCGTACAATTCGGCTGAAAACAGACCCATCAACACAAGATTCCTGGATAGAACAAACCAATGTGACATTATTGACTGGCCTCCCTTTACAAGACAAGAATTCATCGATGCTATAGATAAGTGCTTGAATTCATTGTCTCCCAGTCCCGACCACGTCATATGGAGACACCTTAAACCCCTAATCACAGACAAAACATGCCTTAATAAGATTGTAAATTTAGCTAACATGTGCATTTCAGTAGGTTTTTGGCCGGAACACTGCAAAGAGTCAAAGTCAATCATTATCCCAAAACCTAACAAAGCGTCATACAACACAACCAAAGCCTTTAGACCAATCGTACTCCTCAACACCTTGGGCAAACTCATAGAGAAAGTTATCAGTCATAGACTACAATTTCATTTATTGGACAATGGATTTCTCGACCCCAACCAGCTAGGAGGCATTAGACAAAGGTCAACTATTGACATGGGAATGTACCTTACACATCTTATACAAACAGGATGGACCAAGGGATGCCACACGAGTGTCATAGCTTTTGACATAGCTCAATTCTTTCCATCGCTCAACCACGAATTCCTTTCATTATGTCTTGCTAAAGCTGGTCTAAACGCTAACGTTCTAAAATTTATCATTCCAACAGATCCACAACGTACACATGGAACAACTTCACATCGCAGAAGTTTGCTACAAGTGTGGGGGTAGGACAAGGATCGGCTCTCTCTCCCATATTATCTGCCATATATCTTGCACCAATCATTAAAACATTCAAAAAAAGAAAAGAAAATCTAAAAGAAAAAATCCAAACAGACATTTTATCTTTCATTGATAACGGTCTTCTTATTTCTCAGGAGAAGAGCTATGAGCTTTCTTTCGCATTTCTTCTCAGTAGCTACAATATGATATCTAAAATTCTTGCAGATTCGGGTCTCGTTATAAAACACAGCAAATCTGAAGTGTTCCACTTCACTAGAGCCCGTAATCCACCTAACCCTCCTATTGATCTCACTTCTGTCAGAGGCCCCATACTCCAACCCAAGCTTACCTGGAGATACCTAGGATTCTTCTTTGATAGAAAACTCAATTTCCATCATCACGTCCACCACTATACGATGAAGTGTCTTTCAACCCTCTATGCCATAAAGATACTTGGCAATTCATCAAGAGGACTTTTACCAACGCAAAAACGCCTCCTGTACAGGACATGCATTGTTCCAATTGCATTATATGGCTTTCAACTATGGTTCTTCAAGAAAGCCCCGATGGTCAAAAACATTACGGAACTAAAGAAAATGCAACGGAGAGCTGCCCTATGGATCACAGGAGCCTTCCGCACATCTCCTTCAGAGGGAGTTGAAGCTATAGCGGGCCTCATCCCTATCAACCTCCACCTCAGAAAGCTCAATGGACGACATCATCTCAGGTATACAACCACGCCGCCATCTCATGCTATCAATTCCCTTCTCGACAAACATCAAAACAAAAATCAACATCAACACAAATTCGCCTTAGCCAACCTCACCCAAAAACAAAAAACGAAACTCAAAAGCCCTATCAAAGACGTCAGCGAAAGACTCAACAAAATCAAAGATGAATTTGACCCATTCTATATTCTTTTTCATCCTGGTTTGCGAGTAGTAGATCATTTCTCTAGTAGAATAGTTTTCCACTCCCCAACATTATCCAGCAACGAAGCACTCTTCGATCATTCTTTGAAACTCAACCTAGCATTCAATGAAACTCAAAACTCATCCAAAGACATAGCTATCATCTCAGACGGAAGTGTCAAAGCAGTCGGATCAGCCACAGCTGTAGCTCACATTTGGAAAGACAACAAAGTTATCACACAGCTCAAAGCACATGCAAATAACATCACTCCACTAGAAGCTGAATTAATGGCTATACACATCGGCCTTATGCATGCTCTTGAGGATTCAGAAACACAACAAGTCCTCGTCATCACTGATTCTCTCGAAGCAGGGAAGAAAATCATCTCATCTGGCGACCAACACCTGCAAAAGTCCATCATACCCATAGCGGAAAAGATCAAAGAATTCCTCAGCAAAGACAGATGCAACTTTATACACTTCTGGCACTATTCTAACAAACTAGAATGGCCCAGACACATTCTAGTCAACAAAGAAGCCAAATCATCCCATCCTCCACCTACCCTCCTAGATAGAAACTCGTTCTTACTTAGCAAAAAGAAAGAATGCGACCTCACTCTTGAACTATGGCAGAAGTCTTTCAAAGATAGCAAAAAGAAAGGTCAGCTATTCCTCAACTTTGAGGATGACAATAAAAGAGTCATCAAACTGACGTATGCCAAGGGAGGTTCATGGCTACCGTATATTGGGATATCAAACTCCATCTGTGTGAGATTCACTTGCATGATGCTAGGACATGCACCTATAGGAGAGTACCGGCAGAGATTCTTCCCCAACAAAGCATTTCATTATCCATGTGGAGAAGTGGATGTCGAAACAAGAGAACATATTTTCATGCACTATAGGAGATATGACGCATCCTTCCGCCCAAGAGACATATGCATTTCAAGCTTCGTGGAGTTCATCACTGGCAATCCGACTTTGTTCTGTTTTGATAATGGTTAGGATAGGACATGAGTAATCAGAATAGCTACACATATTTGTCACCAATATGCATTTGATTTCACTTTTCATTTTCTCTCTCTTCCTTATATTTAAGTAGATACATGTATCTACCACGGCCTGCCTACACGCTCCGTGTAATAAATCATTGATTTAAAAATATATATATATACTTTCAGTTGCTGAGATGGTTGAGCTGTTGGAGCATGAGATCTAAATACAGAATATCACATAGTGACAAATACCTTTGGGTTGGATGTTCAAACCTCATCTTGACCACTCGATGTTGCTTTGTCAAAAGGTAATTGGTTTCACATAAAATGTATGAAGAATAAAAAAAGCAAAAAAGCAATTCAGAGCTCTGGAAGTAAATTCCATAGCTCTGAATTGTTTTGGCTCATTCTAATCTCTCACATCCACCATGGTCTGTCTGCTAATGGCAACTTATTTCCTGTTGTCAGTCTCTCACCTACAGGTACTGGTGGAGCCTGGTCTTGATTCAACTTAGAGTTACGGATCCAGGATTGAATCTGTATTCTGAATTCACCCAACAAGTCATCATAATTTACTACTTATGTTGCAGCGTCTCTATATGAATCGCTGCCACTTTGGTCGCACTACTTTTTTATGCAGAGTTGCTATGCAAAGTGGTAATTACAGGCTCAAGAGCCATTAAAGGCACTTCGTCAGATAATTTCGGAGAACCTGCTCTAGTCACCACTCTTTGTAGCAATATTTGCTAGTCCCCATGAACACCAGGAAGGATTAAAGGTCCAAGTTCACTCGGCACATAGTAGTTGCTGGTGATCTGCATGGGGATCTGCCCAATGCCAGGCGGGTCTTGCAGTTTCCTGGCATAGCAGACGACTGCGGTGGCTGGAGTGAAAATGTAGATTTATTCGTCCAAACGGGAGACATTATTGGAAAAACTCATGTGACTTCACGCATAAATTTATAGGTTCTGTCGAAAGATTCGGGAGTTGCCAGACCCCTTGGCTACAGTTCTATCGGTAAGCAACACACATTGGGATGATGAGTCACCGACCATCCATGATGGTTTGGACTTCCTCAGACTGACGAACCAGTCAGAGCAAAGGTTACAAATGTATTTTTGGTTAATATACCTTGGTCCTGTGGTGGGAACGCTCAGACCGCTCTCTATGTACTATACCCTGTTCTTCTTCGTACTCAATCATCTCCACTGCTATCCACCTCAGGACCAACTGGCCACGTTGAAAGTGATACGAACGTCTTGTTTCTCGATTTCCATGTCGAGCGTACGACAAAATATGCACAGGCCATCAGCACCAACATATTCTACAACGTATTGAGTGCTACACTCAAAATAAGATCTCTTGATGATCAAGTGTTTCTTTCACTTTCTTGTCCTTAGATAGACAGTTGGGACGAGTTTGCAACGAGTTTTCGCCCTCCTTTTTGCTCTGTCTTAACTCAAGACAACGATGAAGTCAAAATGTGGCATTTTCACCCTTGAGTACCCCATCGAACCCGGTTTCATCACCAACAGGGATGGGATCAATGAGTGTGGCGAATTCGCTATTTGATGTAGAGTGTATTTGCAGAATCAGTAATCGCCTTCCCTCCTTGTTATTCGTATTCCATGTCATTGATACTGCAATACTTGTATTCTGGTTGAGAGTTAGGACATGGGCCATGCTTCGAATGCACCTTGACTGAACCGGAAGAAACTAATATTACTATGATCTACTGCAGCAACCACGATCGTCTTTTTCCCTTGTTTCAGAGCGGCGAATGGGTGGGGTTTTCGTTGGGTGGTTCGGAGGCTGATGAACCAAAGATGGTAGGGAAGAGGCGTTGGAAAAGAGTCAGTCTAGGCTGCGACGTCGAGGTTGCCGCTGTGCTTGCATCCGAGGACGGCTGGGTTGTAGAAGCTTTGATTGATTTTCCGTCATAAGCTTTGCGTTTTGGACGGGGAAGAGGTGGAGGGAGTTCTGGAAGAGTATTGAAGAGAGTGGAGAGTTCATGCAGAGTGGGGATGGGCGTTGTATGAGCGCTTTTGGATACAGTGATTAGCTTAGATTCTTGGTTCTGTACTGGAGGTTATATACTTTACAACAACTACCTGGAAATCAGACAAGGGAGGTACTGTTTTCTTGAAGGGCGTCGACGGTTTATAGAAAACTTTGTAAGGTGAGTGCGATGCAGTGCATGAGCAGTATAGAGGAACGCTATGTCCAGAATGAAGGAATCAAGGGTGTCGATACACCCACGCTGGTGAAAGGAGGCGATGGCGGTATGTCACTAGGCGCAAATGTAGGTAGAAACAAACCACGATTGACGTGTGTCCACTTGCTTAAACAAAGGGGTTTCCACCAGTTGAAATCGGGTGTAAATACCTGGAGAAATTTTGAATACAAAAATATGAATGGTGATAGGAGACGCATCAGGAGTGGTGGCTTTGGCATTCTTTTTGTGAGATAAAACGGAGGAGGCAATGGGTAATGTTCATTCGGAGCTTCGTTCCGAGTCACGGCGTATCCAAGTCGCCGAAAGATAAGCATAGACCTTGAAAAAACGAGGAGAAATTGTTTTGGAGGTTAGTAAAACCTACCTGAAATTTCTCCAGAGTCAAGTTTTCCTTCCCAATCATCTCAGTATATGCTTGTTGTACACTCATGGGGACACCAGCGATTCCTTCGAACCCCTGGAGATGAGGAGTATGTACATCAGATTTATTCCAACAGAAAAGAGCTCCTCGCTCTATCAGATAAATGTCCTCTTCTGGTGGAAGCTCCAGTCTTTTCTTGTCCTTTTCCAAACCGTTCTCATCAAGAGTTGATCGAACTGCAGAGTGTCCCATCGAATTGAAATGGGTCCCCCGAGGTACAGTAACTTGTACCCGTCCAAGATTTGGGTGCCAAATCCCATAGCTTATTCCCTTGCTGGTATGGCCTAATCAGTACACAAGGCATACCATGAGGGGAAGAGTTAGCCGTTGCCTTGAAATAGTACGAGTTGTCCGCAAGATATCCAACATAGCTGCCCTTGACCATTCAAGCACATGGACTTGGAGATTTGTACCCCCATGAGCTCTAGGTTCAAACTATTTTTCGCCGCGTTTTGGTATGACCGGACGTGCTGCGGCAGGCCTGCAAGCGAGATTCAGCATTCCAAGGAGATAAGCAAAAAGATGGTTTTTTTTTACAAAAGCATTGTCCAATCCAGATTTCCCTCTTCATCGTCAGATAGATGGTCATCGTCCTCTAGCTGCAGTTCTGTAGGCTTCTGTGCCAATGAGCCAGGCAGCTTGAGAGAATCGTCCATGGAATTAAAAAAAGACACGTGGTCTCATGACGAGACACGGTCATTTGAGTCTCCCTCATGGTCTACCTTCGTCTCAATGAGAAAGAGCCCAATCCCAATCCATTTATTAACCTGATAACAGCTCTTCCAATGTCAGAAGCTCGGGACACTGAGGGAGCTCAATAGCTTTTGCGAGCATTAGTAGCCCAAGTCTGGATGAAAGCACATGGCTTCACAGTCAATAGCTTTGAATAGGTGTGATCCACCGCATCTATGAAGTCTTTTGACTGACAAAATACAAGTATGAATACAATTCTGTATTTTCAGGCCCCAATTGGAACAACGGCGAGACAATTGGTCCGTTGCATCGCCTGCGTTTTGCCACCAACAATCTGATTTTATGGGGGGTAGACATAGTAACATGAGATGGCGAGGGTGTCATATAAACCGTTTCTGTTGGGGTCATACACCACTGATGCACTGTAACTTGAGCAACAGATTTAATCAGAGAACCTCGTGCAATTGCTTCAATCACTCACTACCTTTGTGAGAAACAAGTAAAGCTTCCTCCTCAAAACTTGACTCCGTCCAATTCAACGTGTCAAGGATGTTCCAATCGGTGGACGGGGAGAACTATCCAGTAGACGTGGATCAGTATTTGGTATCACATAATGAGGATATCTGAGCTTACTCTTGACTTCTTGACGCCATTAGCAGAGGCAGAGTGAATACCCAGGCCAGGGCAAGCAAACCGACTTCATTAAGAGAGAATTGTACAGAACCAGTCAACGGCACGAAAACGAACGTTCAAGACAAGTAACATTAGGTCCAGCACGTGTTAGATCCGTGAAATAGTCGGAAATAGTCATGAGAATAAAAGAAGAGAAAAAATTCCAGGTTCTCAGCGATGCATGGCATGTTCACGTAGCTCTGCAGCTCGAAGCTGAGCCTTGAGATAATCCATCCTACGCATGAATCTCATGTTAACATCCTCCTTTCGATGTCTGATATCATATAACTCTTTCATAGCAGACTTATAATCAGCCGCTTCAGGATCATCATCTACATCATCCAATGTCCCGTCCTCTTCGGCGATGTGGTCAGCTCTGATTCCGGCTGACAATTTGCGATCAGATAGACTAGTCAGATGGTGTAGATGTCCTACACTCCTGGGGCCGGGAGTTTGCGGATGACCATTGGCCCCGGTGCTCTGAGTCGAAGCAGATGACATGGAATTTTGCCGTTGAAGTGAGTGTGCGTGGGCACGAATAGACAAAGAGGATGATAGGAGTGGGACTGCAAGATTGTTGTGGGTACTGTATGAGGGAGAGGGAAAAGAACGTGATATAGATATCTTGGAAGAAAGAGTAGCAGAATGGATGGACGATTGGTCAGCGACGGAAGAGGAGGTCGAGAGAGATGAGGGCTGATGCTGCGAGTGAGCTTGGGAATGGGGATGATTGATCGATACTGAAGAGAGGGGAGGAAGGACGATGGAGGGTACTGGTTCAGTATGCTTGCGCCATTCACGGCCTTCGATGAGCACATTTATACTCGTAGGGGTAGGGGTATAGAGTCTCCTGGCAGTCTTGTACTGAATCCGCTTGAGTGTAGAGGATTCCAAGGAAGTGAAGGCATCAAGTAGCCGGGTGTATTCTGCCTCGGTGGAAGCGATCAAAGCCATCAAGACAGCAGAATTATCGTCTGGGTTGTGCGGGGCAGACGACAGAAGTTGTTGCTGTTTCTGTCTATGTTGCTTCTGCTGTTCAGAGCGCCTGAGAGACAGAAAACTGGGTTTTCGCTGAGTATGATGGGGAGAAGCAGTCACATTCTGGGCCATTGGCGGGTGTTTCTTGGGAGAACGACCTATTACACGGGAAAAAAGACCGGAAAAACCGGATACAACAGACCATTTGCGAGGCAGAGGAGGATCTGAAGGGGTCTGGGGCTGGGACGGCTGGGGTAGGGATGGCTGCTCGTTGGAATATTTCTGAAAGAGGTCCTGGCGAAGAAGTCTGTAGTCGTCATCGCTGAGGGGTGTGAGCTGGGCAGCAAGCCTATCGACGAGAACGTACGTTATGAGGGACTGGGCATGGGCAGCAGCGAGATCGTCGAGGCGACTGGCAAGGGATGGCATCAGAGAGAGAGTCCAAAAAAGGAAGGGCGTGTTCTTGCCATGAATCCACCAACACGCCACTATGAATTTTGTGGGCCACCTGGTGCTCTGCTCGTCACCCTCACCGTCCCCGCCGTCGCCTACGCCCTGTTCTTCGTCTGCAACGACGCAAATGCCTGTCGCCCGAGCCTCGACTCCGATGCCCTCCTCGCCGCCGTTCCCAGCCTGTCCGAGCTCTGGGATTCAGACGCTGCCCTCGTCTATCTCGGCTGGTATGTGTTTTGTGTCTTTGCATGGGCCATCCTCCCAGGCGACTGGGTAGATGGCACTGCTCTCCGCGACGGCAGCATGAAAAAATACAAAATCAATGGTACATACACCACCCAACCACCCCTCTTGCCGTCCACTAACGTGTCTCAGCGTTCTCGACATTCCTGCTCGCACTCGGCATCGTCAGCGGCATCGTCGTCAACTTTGGTCCCCAGGCATTCACCTTCCTCTATGAGAAGTGGGTCGGTCTTTTGACCGCGTCTGTACTCATGGCCATCGTACAAGCAATTTATTGCTATGCCTCCTCCTTCCGCTCTGGCGCTCTCCTCGCTCTCGGTGGTAACTCGGGAAACATAATCTACGACGTGCGTATACCATGCTATAATTCAGTCCTTGCCCAGTCTCACGATACTTTCCAGTTCTTCATCGGACGCGAACTTAACCCCTCCATCGGCTCCTTCGACATCAAATCCTTTAATGAGCTCCGCCCAGGCCTCATTCTCTGGGTCCTCATCAACATCAGCATGGTTTGCGAGCAAGCCGTCCGCAGAGGTGGTCTTCTAAAGGTCACAGACTCCATGTGGCTCGTCCTTGTCTTCCAGTTCTGGTATGTCGCAGATGGTCTCTACAACGAGCCAGCGTTATTCACAACCATGGACATCACCACCGATGGATTTGGATGGATGCTCGCCATCGGAGACCTCACATGGGTCCCATTCACATACACCCTTCAAGCGAGGTATCTTGCCTTTCATCCTGTAGAACTGGGTCCCATGAGGACTGCTGCTATTGTCGGTGTTAATTTGTTCGGTTACTGGATCTTCCGAACTGCCAACAATGAGAAGAACGAGTTCAGAAACGGGAGGAACCCAAAGAGTATGCTCATTCCTTCTCTTTTTCAACATCCGCTCAGACGCTTTTCAGATCTCAGGTTCATGGAGACAAAACGTGGCACCAAGCTCCTCATTTCTGGCTGGTGGGGTATTTCACAGCATCCCAATTACCTGTATGTCCCTTGACATGCCTATCTCTTCCGATGTTCATGTACTGCTCTCAGTGGTGACCTCGTCATGGCCCTTGCTTGGTCCCTCCCGACCCTGTTTGACACACCCATTACCTACTTCTATGTTTGCTATTTCCTCGTTCTCCTTATACATCGTCAACGTCGCGATGATGAAGCTTGCCAAAAGAAGTACGTCGTCGTTTTTACCGTATGATTGACATTGATCGAATCACCTCAGGTATGGTGATGATTGGATCAGGTACAAGAAACTAGTGCCGTATCGCATCTTCCCATACATTTATTAAAGCTCTGGACTATCATGGCCGTCTTTTCATCATTTTTGTTGTGTTTTGATATGATCTCTACCGTATGATCATTTGCATGATTTAGATGAATAACTTATGTGTCGGATATGTGCATGTTTCAGTTGTATCAGGTTCTGAATGATGTATGGGAGATCTGTTCTGGCAAACAGAATGCATACGGCTGAGCAAATCACAAAATAAAAGGGATCACAAAATAAACCATGTTGCTCAATGATATCTGCTAATTGCATCCAAATAGGCTCTACCAGATTCACTACGACCATGAATGAATTTTTAGTGATTAATTGAGAACTTGAAAGGCATACCTAAAAACCCCATTCCGCATCATCGGCCAAACTTCACCGAGTCCCTCACCGTTACTGAATGCATAAGCGTACACTCGGCTGTCATGTTCAAAATAATCCACAACTTGATGGATGAACGTATCGATCTGTTGTTGATTCGTGCAAGGCGTGAACGTATTATGATCTATTACAATAGTGTTCAATGTTTTCCGGACGAGAAAGAACGAAAGCCGGATGTACCATTTACGCAGGCAAATTCGGTCACCCAGATAGGCTTGCCATAAGTCTTCCAGTAGTGGTCCTGGACAAACAACGATTCCAGCAGGGAGTTTACGAAAGCAGAGAACGTCACTTACGATATCCCTCTTCACGCCGTCAAGGCTATTCTTGTTAACGTGAATCGCAGTAAAATCCCAGGGCGTCGAAATCTTGCTCGCAAATTCCTTGAGCCACGTCTCATCCGCCTGCTCTAAAAACAAAAAGAATGAGATATTTTCCCAAATAAATATTTGATACTGCACTTACTGCACATCGACGGACTCCCGATCTTCGTCCCTCTTCCCTTTAGTGGTGCAATTAGCCTCTCCCATTCCCTTACTCCCTCATCGACCCCCATCCCACTCGACCCTCCTCCACTAGTACAATCTGGTTCCTCGTACCCAAGTACATATTTTGGATGTTTCTTATTCGAACTCGAACTTGACAATCGTTGGAACTGTTTCAGTCTCTGAGCGTCCGTTGCATCAGCATGGCCTGATCCCCAGAGCATAGGTACCGCGATGGGTTCCCCAGGTTTAGATGGATTAGCCGACCAGTCATACCACCATCCGATATGATCTCGGAGAATGTTGTATGCGTCTCCACCTGCAACACCTGCCTTGATGCCATTAGGTGTCAGTGAGATATGTTGAGAAGAATATCCAGGAGTTGTCGTTGTTTTTGCCTTGAATGATCTGGATGAAGACGAAGGTGAAGGCAACGAGGATGGCGCATGGTTAGGATCAAGTGCAGTTGTTGTTATTGCTGCTGTGGGCATGTATGATTCGACATCGGCATTGGCGTTTGTAGAAGTTGAATAGTTTGGTAGAGGTTCAGCATGAACCGCAGTGCCGTTTGTCGCTATGCTTGCAGGAAGGTCCGGCTTTTGGGAGGAGTCCAAGGGTCGGGGACGGCACAGAGCTTGCCGATTATGCGCGATATGAGCATGAGTGGTGGGATGGTGATGCTCAACGGCACGAAGTGCTGCTATTGTCGGACCAGCCGAGAACACCAGTAAGATAAGTGCGAGGAAACATTGTTTGAACGCAGCCATCGCAGAGAGAAAAACGAAAAACGAAGAAAAAACAGAAATGAAGGAACGCTTGAGTCACTCAACGCCCAATGAACAGTCTTCGGCTTTATACCTCTTCCCACAAGGTTGAGTTGCATTCATTAACATCAGAGAAGCACAGCGTCGAAAATTTGATCCTCGTTTACCATAGAACCAAGAACCAAGCTTCTCAACTTTGTTCGATGCCCGAGATCCACATTTCCCCATATCTAGTCATATTCCATTGTCCCATCGTGTGATCCTAGTATGAACGTCTATGATTCGATTGATTCTAAGCGCCAAAAGAGGGTTGTAGGGCGCTAGTGCTTGCATAGATGATCCACAGAGCTTCTGCTTTACACGTGCTTACGGAAGAAACGCCCCACTCTTCCTTTCGAGCACTCAAGAGGTCATATGTGAGTGTTTGGGTCACCATAGCTGTCGGCTCCTCGGACGTCAGGCGTCATCACTCCTAGGATACTGTTACCCACACAGCCAGTTTTATGGCCTGACTGACATGCAGGACAGTAGCAATCCTTGTTGGCAAGACTATGATTGTTCCGTTTTCACTGCGACAGGCTTCTTGGATTTGTCTTCTTCCCCACAGTGAGATACGAGGGCAGTCCCGATCGTTGACAGGCATAGCAACACAGCTTCGCCTAGACGGTCCCCGCTCTTTCCATACTCCCTTATCCCGGTAAGGACGTGAGCAGGTGTCAAGAGGCTAATGTTGTGTTTTTGGCCTTGAGTCCACTTATTTGATTTCCGAGAGAAGACCTGCATATTGGCGAAGTCCTTCTGTCGTTTTGCAACGCCTAGACCCGAAGAGATAATATTACGGATGAAGGGTCGGAGACACATGGCCAATAGGGCATAAGGAGCCAGGACCGACTGAACCTCCTCGGATGCTTGACCCAATTGATCCAGTGGAAATACTGATCCACGGTATGAAGGCGTTCTGAAGAATGGTAAATGGAGCAGGTGAATTACTCGTCGGACCTCCAGTGTAAGGCGAGGATCAGCAACACAGACGACATATTGCGTCAAGGACGGATCTAAGCTCATGGAAGATTTCCAAGTTGGGTGTTGAACCGAGGAGAGAGTGGATGAACGTTGCGCACTATCAAGGTTAATCGGCCGTAATTTCACGATACTTCCATTTTGTGCCCCAATTGCACAATTGGAGTCTGTAATCGATCTGTGTTCTTGGGGGACACTGTCCTCCCACTTGACGAACATAGAATGCATGGAGTACTCCAATCCACATAGCGAACACCACTGAGGATCAAGTTCTCCATCATCACTTTGCTTGGGGGAATTTGCAGCTGCTGGGACTGAAAGTCTGTTATGAGAGCGCAAATGCCCTTCTTCCCGCATCCAAGAATAGACATCCACCGCAGTGAACGGGACAAAACCTACAGTGCTATCCTTTCCAACAATTTCATTGAGAGCATCCCGAAGTGCACGAATGCGACCCCACTTGAGCTATGTCAGTCGTAATCTTGCACGGGGGGATATGCTCACCTCGATTGCTTTGCGCCGACCTTCAATCAAGTCTAGAAAGCGTGACTCGGAAGCCACCAACCTGTAGGGGACAGGTTTTATGCCTCGCCTTTTTTTGATATCTGGGTATGATGAGAAAGAACCCCAAAGAGACCTGAAGAACGTACCCCTAAGAGTCAATGGAAAGCTGGGCAGTAGATCGTTCAGAATCTTTTTGTATGCTGATTGTGATTGAGAGAACATTTATCAGTCATTTATCAAGTCTGATAACCTAAACATACTGAATGTCGGCGATGTAGCATTGTTAGAACTGCTTTGCTTGTTTTTGACTGTTGCAGAGTCTTCGGCGAATTTCCAAAGGGCCTTATAATTTGTTGGTGGGAGCTCCGAAGGAACTGCTATGTGAGTTTTCTTGTCGAGCTCAATATCATAAATTTTTTCTTCTCCCATCACAGCGGTGGAACATCGAACTGGATCAAGCTAAAACAAGATAGTGAAGATAGTCAGAGAAGAATAAGAACTTGAATGTAAATATCACATACATCAACCCAATGTTCCAGAGAGAAAGATTGACCTTCTAGACTATAAGAATCGTCTCTATTGTTGAAGACGAGGTCAATTCTAGCAAGAAATGATTCAGAAGCAAGGCCGACGACTATGAAAGGAGGACAAGTTATTTCCGGCTTCGAACATCTGACGCTCTCAACTGAGGACAGAGGAGTGACACTCATGCTTCGAAGGATGGTTGTGATGTTATGAGCCTAGAGCCACGACATTGAATAATTGTCAACGGTCCAAAAACTCTACACCCACGTAGGATGGTGCATCAATAGTCAACATCCATTTGTGAGAGAAGACTGTCTCTTGATCTGATGGTGCATTGAGTATATTATCTAGACCTTCAAGATACCGGGATATACCAGAATCAATCGACAAACTTCGATCAGTCACGATGATTCTTGTCGTGAAATGAAACCTTGTTGTGGCAGCATCGGTTGCCCGCTGGGAGCGTACATCTTCAGATATTCCATAACATTCATTTGAATCCTCTTTCCAGGCATCTACTCCTGTCTCTGCAGAGACTTCCATCTTCTCAGTTTGCGAGACTTCACCTCTTTTCATGAACCGTACTCCAGCACGGACTGTACGTACAGCAGTATTCTGAATGGGTGTACATATGTCGACCTGTTCATCTTGCCCATATACTCTAATGCCTCTACGAATAGGTTCTTTCCCTAAAAAAGGCGCTAGAGCGGGGGTATCCTCGTGTAGTCCGAGAGTCTTAGTGAGATGGCCGCAAGTAGGATAGTCAGTCCCAAGGAATGGTGTACTTTCACTAGCACTTTCACGACGAGAGGGCCCAACAGCCATTTCAAAGAGTGTTCGAAGACCGGGCAATATTGTGCCAACCCCAACTTCAATGCCATCTTGGACGTTGAAATCTGGATCAACAGTTGCGCAAGCCCGTACACACTCCTCATGGGTACCCCATTCAAGTACGTGCGAAATGCGAGCATGATTCAATAATCCCTGAAGGGAGGTGAAAGTGGTTCTCGAGCAAACCGGACATTTCAGAATCAGAAACTCAGACTCCGGGACTACATTGCGAGCTGTAGTAATGTTCGCTGAACGAATGAACAGAAATGTCGCTTTCGAGTTACGAGAAGGTGGAACTTTGATTCTGGGTGCTGGACGTGCAAGGCGAAGTTCTTCCTGCAGCCTAATATTGAGAGGTGGGGGCTCTTCCCTGTCGAGAAGGAATTCGGTTGGCCTGTCCGATGTTTTCAAGGCATCGAGAGCAGCAAGTTTAAATGAACCAGGTGCAGCTGAAGGTGAATGATCATCTGAGAGTGATGATAATAAGCATAGCGAAGCGACATCAGTGAATTCCGGCGCACCTGTCTGTAATGTTTCCTTTAATAACATTGCCCAGGCAATCCGAGCATTGATTGTCTCTGTCATCCTCTCGCGTATGCCTATTTCAACATCGAATTCGGATGCCGTTATTGCGGGTACAACCTCATGACATTGATCGTCGTCGAATTCCATTGTATTAGAGAATGAGACTGCACAGGAAGGAACGTAATCATGCAGGAAATTCTACATTAGGCAATCGCCGGATTCAATACCGAGTCACCTATAATTTTCAGTTACTGAAAATCGAAAGGTATTTATAGCAAAGTAGAATACATAAACAATTATACTATTAGTATTAGAAAAAGCATCATGGGAAAGAGACCAGAATATGTGAACCTGTGAAAAGTATCTAGCACCGTTGGTATCATACTCCCTGTTAGTGACAAAAACCCTTGATACCGGAATGTACGTTTATGTAGATGTGCTAGAAAAGTTCCCTAGAGCGAGCTTTTGCCACACACATTCTTGGTTACCCGCTTTCCCCTCGTTGCTGCCGTCCTCGCATAGTGATTTGAGGACAAAGAAGAAGCGATGCTGAGCATTCGGGAAAATATTCCATTTTCGAGCAAAGAATGTCATGCCTCCATCCTCATGAAATTTGCCTTACGTCCCGTCAGGAGACATCAATGGATCAATTCTAACCCAAGACGTAATCTGAATGATCGCAAATACCAGCACCGGAGGAGCAGGTCATCATAACTGAAGATCCATGCTTGACCCGGAACCATATCCGAAGGGGTGTATCGAAGCAGATGCTGCAAAGGACGCGCCGTTGCTGGCAACGTCACTAAGCATGGGTGACTGAGTCCTATCACACAAGACATCGTACATTCGTTGCACGGGCAGACAGTCGCCGCCAGAAGTGTAAAGCTAGAGAGACATGTTGGCAGTTGGACTCGGCTTTTGCTAGAATCGACGTATATAAATGGATTGCAGAAAGAACTTGTGAATACTTAAAGAGGAGAGAAGAAAACCATTGGTCCTCGAAGTACAAGCTTGAGGTATTGCTTGTTTATAGTGAAGAGGACCTCATGATGAGTGGCTAATCAACGAGTATGCGAGAATACAAGAAAGCCGCCATCAATGCAGTAGCATTTACTTCTTTGAGAGGATCCCCAAGGTAGTGTCAATTAATTTGCTGGGCAGAAGATATGGAGGATGGACAAACTCAGCAGAATTTTGTGTGCATCATCAAAACAAGTCAATTAACAGTGCGAAACTATGTATAAGTAAACAGACGTCACCCTAAGTAGTAGACGACTGAGGATAAGAGCATGGAACCGGTTACATTCTATACACACACTGTTCGTCGTGGGATTACTAGTAACCTGGAGGAATTGAGGTGGAGTTATAACGCAATCTGATGCTGGAGTAAGTGGAGCAGTAGTTGTGAATGGATAGTTAACGCGCTCCGATGATGGATAGACATGTAGAATGCAGTCCAATTCAATACTATGTTTAGACAGTCTATTTTCTTGATGGAGGTTTGTAAGGACAGAGCACTATAGATGCAAGTATCGAATCAGTATGGGTTTGTAATGACGCTGTCTCACAATGACGATCTTTGAGTGATCGCCTAATTGCCCAGTACAATTTGCCATTAGAGATTTCCCTCTATCTTGTGAGTATTTTTTTCGCCTTCTTCATCTGTTAACTGGACATTGATCTCCTTTGGTCTCTTCCTGTCATACGAACCTGCTTCTCCCGTTATCACAATTCGTCTTTCTCTTGCTTCGCAAATTAGAGTTCGTATGTTGCTTCTCTACAGCAACGGAAGTTCCTCAATGTTCCAACTACCAGTAGGTGATCGTCAAAATCTCTTTTCTATATCCCTGCCCCCTATCCATCACCTCCCCGTCTCCCTATTTTTGTTTGGCAGCTGCGAGAGATGCTGACTTACGTCTTATGACCTTTGTCTCTCTCCACTCGAATCTAGATTTGTTGTTATCATCTATTTCACAACTTGTGGACAGCCTTACTGGATTTGAATGTATCCTAACAACACCTATCCCGTTCTCGTGTGTCCAACGTCTTCCTGTTGTTTTCATTGCTGACTGACGAGTTGCGGTGGTAGATATTCGATACATCTATGGTCGGTTACTTTGCTGTATTGCCTAGCTTTGGAAGGTTGCCTGACTGATCAAACTTACGTGGATACGTAGCCTTTGCAAATCTGGCCTGCTTTAAAGTGGAATACTATCCTCGCTACTATTATTTCGGTACGTAGCAATAGATTTATGCATCGTGATTTATCGGACAATCTACCGACATACATGACTTTTTCTGCAGGTCTTTGTCTTTTTTGGGTTCCTCGTCGCTGGAGAAGAGATCGAGAGTAGGCAAACTTGCCTCATGGCGCAATGCCTAGCCTTGACTCGTCCAATGTAGATCCATTCGGATACGACAAGAATGATCTCAACCTTGATCATTTCACGCAAAATATTATCCCTAAGTTATGCTTCATCTTAGGCATGCTCGGTTATTCAGCTGACTGACGACTGGCGAATGCGCTCAACTCCACTCCACTCAACGGCGACCATAATTATCCATCTCTTCATTTCTCATCTGCAACCATTGACGCCCATTTCCTTCGTATCGATTTTGCCTGCCCTCCAGGCAACGAACTGCGCGCCATCACCTCTACGCTCCCTCCTGATCCGACCCGATGGGCTTTTGTCCCAGAGATCGATCTGTTATTCTCGCCTGGGCTCAGCGATCGGGTCAGCCCTGGAGAATGGATGACGAGAGGACCCAGTGCGATGACGACGGAACGGTTCGTAACTCGCTCGGTGACCTCATCCAATTTGTTTATGGTGAGTACGGCATGGAAGGGGCTTTTGTTGAGAAGCAAACGATCGACCCCTTTGCGCTCAATGACGAGCAATTCACCCACCGGTATCGCGTCGACGTCATGGACCCCGAGGGCAGTTTCATGCCCAGAGTCCTTCAAGTTGGCATTGACGACAGCTCACTCGAGCTTCAATCCAAACTTGACCAGGAGTATGGCCGCATCGCCGAGGACCATTGTTTGCTCCGGGACTTCGTCTTCCCCCGCACCCCCACCACTCAACCTCACTACCTTCCCGTCAACCTTTATCGTATTCTTGAGAACTCGAAACAAATTTTCCACATCAACTCAAGGAAGCCCAGTGATTGTGACCCCGCCTACGTTGTTGATACTATCGAAGAGCTTGGCAAGCGTCTCGTCGTCGTTCGTGGCGACGATGCAATCAGTCGTGAAGGGCAATCCAACGCGACCTTGCTTTTCCGGATGCATGTCCGTTCGACATTGGCCTCGCGTAATATTCTTGAGGAACACCATCTCACCCGCGAGGCGTTTGACTGGGTTGTCGGTGAAATCGAGACAACGTTTAACCAATCCGTGGTCTACCCTGGAGATCTTCAGTGTTCTCGGTATCGAAGCAGCACGGGCGGCCATCATGCGCCAACTCTGTGTTCGATGGTTCTTACGTCAATAATCGTCATCTGGTGCTTCTGTGCGATTTGGTGACTTATCGTGGATTCCTCATGGCCATCCATCACTCGACAGATGAGATGTTCGTTTGAGGAGACGGTGGAAATTTTGATGGAGGCGGCGGTGGGTGAAAAGGACGATTGTCACGACCATGTTTGGACAGAGGTACTGGGGCGTTCGACGTCGCACTCGACGTGGAAATGCTCAAGGACGCCATCGTCGATCACCGCCTGCCAGTGCAGTCCATGCTCGCTGCTCAGCTTGACGGAAGCATGCCACCTCGCCTTATCTGGATCGAGCAAGGGGTTCAACGTCGCTGGGATACTCGCCCACCTCACCTGCTCTCCACCTGACATCGCCTGGCTATACAAATAGCTACACTCCGACAAGTCCGCGATTCTCTCCGACGTCGCCAAGCTTCTCACCTGCATCACCCCTCAACCGTTATAGTTCCCAATCGCCTGCATTCAGCCCGACATCGCCTCGGTACTCACCCGCTAGCCCTACCTTTAGTCCTACATCCCCTCGATGTAAGTTTCTGAACTTCCCTCAGCATTTTGCTGATTTACTGACTGCTTTGCTTTCAGTCTCACCCAGTACGTACTGTACAGAAAAGCTATATGGTTTTACTGATGCATTGCTTATCGTTGCTTCTCACCTCTAGCCTGTAAGTTTGTCTTCTCTAACAATTTTTCTGACTGACAACATGTACTAGCACCTGCACAAATGTAACCTGGTTACTCCCCCACATCTCCTATGGCCTCGTCTACGTCTCCCAAATTTTGTAAGACTTCCTTTGCATGCCATCATCACCTACAGATATACTAAATTTCTCTCTCTTCAGCCCACATCCTCGTCGTATTCACCAACCTGTAAGGCGCAGTTTGCTGATCTTCTCATTCATCACTCAACTGAACCTTCTAGCCCCCGCTTACTCTCCGGCATTCTCACCAGGTAGCCCATCTCGCTACAAGACAGCAATACGCGTAACCACACATACCAAGCGAGTCCATCATGGGATTAAAGGGTTTTTTAACGGTTGTTCAACTATGTTTACCATTTTTTTATATTTCTTCTCGCCCTGTCTTCGCGTAATTATCTTCAAAATTATCTTCAAGTTTGTGCCGGCACGTTTTTTGTAAAGATAATCATTTGCAATGCCTACTATGGTGCATCTCGGTGACTTTTTCCATGCGCCTTTCCGCAGTCCTCGATGTCAAATGAAAGCCGGTGCCCAGAATCCCTGTCAAAGTCAGGTGATTGTTCTCGGCCACAATCAAGGATCTAATATCTCGACATACCGCAGCTTCACTATATGTCTGAAGTTTTTGCCTCTCAAGGCTGCCCAGGCAAACTCCCCGGGTTCGGGCGACCAATTAACTACGCCCCACGGCCTGAAGATGCGGATTACATTGGCCCATTGTTCCCCAACGCGCTCACCAATGATGTGTGCCATCTCCAGTAAGTGAAGTGCGATCGGTTGCGACATCGATCCTGATCAACGCGAATCCAGAGCCCTCACGACGCTGCGCGAATTCTCAATGATGCAGTGGATGGATGATGTCTGCTCTAAATCAGATTGGCATGTTAAAGTGGGTGCCACGTCTACTATCCGCACCTCATTCGTCTAGAACTCAAAAATGGCCTCTTATCGTAGGTCAACAACCCTGAGATTACCAAGAAATGGAAGGAAGAGACTCTTGCTGCGCGCCATCCAGATGAATTCAGCGAAGCGATGGTTGATTACTGCTTGGCTGAGCTTCAAGACCGCGCAAAGGCCATCACTGATCCAGCAAACCCGCCCCCAAGCCTGGTATTTGATGCTGGTGTTTATCGTTCTGAGACTGCGATTTCCCCAGCACTCAAGAAGGACATCCAAAATGCTGTAGTGGAATTCGAATCGCGAATCCCCGACAAACAGAAGGACTGGCACCCCAACTCAGGCGACAAAGTTTGGGACCTGTTTCACCCCTCGTTATTTTCTCTGGTCTACGGCGAAACGCGTATTCTGCCGAACGGAGATACTACCACTTTGGATGATTGTATCTCCCGTTGCGGCCAGGGCGAGGTCGTTCCCGTACCCATTACCGACGAAATCATCGAGAAGACGGCCAAAGCTCACAATAGCTACTGGTCGAGGTCTTCCGATGGGGTAACGTATAGCAGGCGCTTTCAGTGGCTGCCTTGTGATGTTGACATCAGTGGAGCCCAACCAAAGTACGTCGATCAGCTATCCTCTCATTCACGACATCGATGCAGCCCCTAGAATAATGAGTTATATCAACAATCTCCACCCGGTCCACGACAAGAGGCTGTATGGGATTATCGAGCAGGTTATCGCGGCCGTGATCCCCTCTTGGGAATTAACGTTATCTCGAATCAATCCGGGAGAGGAGCACAGACTTCGAATCGCTTGCACTTCAGCAAAATGGGACCGCCCAAAGACTTACGAAACCGACTCCGACTCCGATGAAGAAGAGGGTGAGGACGAACCAGAGGAACGACCTGCAAGGCAAAGACCGCCACCTCGAAAACTGATTTACCCCGAACCTAACGTTTATGATTTCACGCGAAAGCCAGAAAAGCTCAATTTGAAGGACAAGTTTGGCAAGCGAGGTCTTCAAGTCATTGTCAAATTCGCCAATATCCAGCTGACTCCAGAGAAGCCTAACTACGAAGGGGGGACATGGCACGTCGAAGGGCAACTGGTAAGTTTTGGCGAAGCTTGAAATTTTCGTCCAATGCAATTCGTCTCATGCATAAATGATCATAGAATGAACATATCGTGTCGACGGCCCTTTACTATTACTCCAACGAAAATATCACCCAATCCAAACTTTCATTCAGACATCAGGTCGAAAACGAGGAATCTATGATTGATTTCGGGTACGAACAGGACGAACACGCCTGGCTCTCACGTTACTTTGGCTGTCATAACGAAGGACCCGGGGTTCAAGAAATAGGCTCCGTCAAGACGAACGAAGGACGTCTCCTCACTTTTCCTAATATCCTCCAGCACCAGGTGGGGCCCTTCGGACTTGCAGATCCTACCAAATCGGGTCACAGAAAGATCATTGCTCTCTTCCTCGTCGATCCCAACATCAAGGTTGTCAGCACTGCGAACGTACCCTGCCAGCAGAGAGAATGGTGGTGGGATCTGTTGACATCACAAGGCGGGAACGAAAAGCAAAAAGGTCTCGACAAGCTCCCCTTGGAATTGCAGCAACACGTGTATGACGACGTGGATGACTTTCCCTTAAGCATGGACACGGCGAAGGAACTTCGCCTGGAGTTGATGAAAGAGCGAACGGTTTTTGTTGACGAACAAACCAAGGCCTTTGAAGGCGAAACGTTCTCCCTTTGTGAGCATTGATTGAAGATGAGGCCACGAAATATGATTTTGAGTGTAACTTCGAGTAATGAACCAATTTTCAAGTAGGTGTGTAGGAGGAGTAAATACCTCAAGAACTCTCGCTCAACCTCATTAACGATAACACAACCGCCTTCACTGCCACTGCATCCTTGTTAATGTCACAACTTGAAGACTCTGCATCAAAAATCTCAGCACCAACACAAAAAAAAAACCCACCATTCCTTGAGTTTCGCGTCAAAATCTCCACAGCCTCTCCTCTTCCCTCTCACTGTTCTTCAGAGACCTCAAAGATCCCTGTCCATCTCTATCCCTATGAAAATTCAGCACCTCGAGGGTATGACCATAATTCACATGACCATCATGGCCTGCTTGGGGATACGTGGAATGCGTAAGGCCAGACGGAGGGACCTTTGATTGCGCGTGTCATTGGGAGTTGTACTGCATTGGGAACGAAGGGTAGTGGGACGGGAATGAGTGCGCCGAACTTGAAGACGTAGACTCCCCGGGATATGAAAGACCAGATAGGTGCATCGAATAAGAGACAGGCAAGTGCGTCGAACCATGCGGCCGTAGAAGATGCGCGGAACCAGACGTCGAATGAGAATACGAGGGCTGGGCTGGGTCATGCGGGTCAGTGGCACGAGATTGGGCAGTGATTTGTAAGGACAAAGCACTATAGATGCAAATATCGAATTAGTATGGGTTTGTAACGACGTTATCTCACAATGACGATCTTTGAGTGATCGCCTAATTGCCCACGCGCCAACAAGGCGAAGATAGTTTTGAGATTTATTGCCACAAAACGCAAACATGAAAAGAGGCTACAACGCTCAGGATATATATATCATAAGATCTAAGGCAAAAGAAACATTATTAGTCACGTAGAAGTCCAGCCATCACTCTGGGTTGCTAGTACAGTTTGGAAGTAATTGGAATGTCTACCCACTCCGCTCACCCACGGGATTGACATGGGTTCGACACCGTAATTCATGTCGAGTGCGGGTGTGAGGTGTTGTAAAAGATTTACCACATCTACCACAGACATGATCACGTTTCCCAAGATGAGCAGCTATGTGATCTGTAAAGTATCACAAACCAGAACCCAGCCTAGATCGAACATGCACTCACATTGCAAATTCTGTTTGGTTGTCAACTGGTAAGAGCATATCGGGCAGTCGAATACCTTTGCCTCATCATGTCTTCTTCTCCTCTTTGCTGCCTCGACCACAGCCTCAGACGCTACTTGTGCTCTAAATCCTGCGTTAACACCTGGAGCGAGTGATGAGGTGGCTTGTGTATCCCCAGCAGGAGAACAAAGAGATGCTGAAGGCAAATTATTTTACAGACTAACTGTACAATCGGTATTACCTTGATAAGTCACGAAAACAGGACTTTGATAATTCTCCGCCGAAGGCACGTGATCAACAGGACGGAGTGCGCCGTTATCAAGAGAAGTTTGAGGGTGAGATTGATGTGGACAATCCCATTCATAACCCTGCTCATATCTCCCATGCTCTGAAGCACCCAGGAAACAAACCGAGTTGGTAGAATGATCGATGTCGGTTGGTAATGGACGGGTGCCATCACTGATTGCCCGTTTCGTAGCCGAAAACTCGGTAGTATTGAAGAAACTAGGAGCCCAGTTCCTTTGTAAATCATATAGCTGGGCGAAGGTATGCTGTCTTTGAGTCCAATTCCATATTCGTTTGGTTTCTGTGCTCAAAGAAGAACTGGAGAGGAGTCTTCTATTTATAGTACTCTGATCGATGATCTCGGGGAAGATCATAGAAGAGAAATCAGTATCGACGGAGAGATTTTGTTCATGTCGATAGATTCCTTCCGCAGAATCTAATTAGCTTTGTGGATCAGAAACTGAGGAGATGGTCACGTACCTGGTTTTATACCAACAGAACCAGAGGCGTGTTTTACCTCTCCGCCACAAGGCCAAGCACCAACACATGATTCGCCTACCCATTGTTCCCGACCTTCAGAACTATACTCTCCTATCCCATATAACTAGAAATCAAGGCTAAGACATTGCATTTTTGACTCACTTTCCCCGTGCTTGACTGATACAACGTCACCAAGTTCGTGAAACAAAGGTATGGAGGGATCCAAGTTCTCAATTGGTACGAATGAACTCTCTTTCGGAGGTGGTCCCATGATAGTTCCGACTTAGAGGTAATGCTTTCAGTACAATATTCTACCGCGTACCTTGACCACTTGAGGGAAAGTTCGAATTTAGGCTGTTAGCTGTACTTGGGATCAGGTTCCCAATCGGAGTCAAACAGAATGTAGTATTATCTTTCTGGTCGAATTTTGTGGCGCTAAATGAGTATGGAGAACTCCTTTCCATTGGACAAGGGGAATGAAACACTTTAATCGAGAAAGTTGGATATATAACAGTCGTCACAGGCGTTGGTTCATCGCAAGTTGGACCTCTGGGATTCATGGCTGTGCTGGAAGCTGTTAGTGGTCAGTCACCAAGTCATCTAGCTGTAATAGGCAATGTTTTGCTCATAATAAATCCATAAGTGAGAACATCCAATCCCTTCATCCTCAACGCAACCACAGAAATGTAGCGCTAGAACAGCGGGCCCATCTTCAGAATTTACCGCTCCAGACGAATTCCAGGCTTTTTCGATTACATTGATCTGCTCACTGCCTATTATTACGCTGATTTACCAATAACATATCGTGGGATCAACGCACAAGGTGACTCAGAGCATACTCTTAGAACTTCTGTGGAGGTGGGCAGTGTTGTTGTGGGAATCCCTGGGTAAACCGAAGCGCGCGAGCTCTTGCTTCGACCTCGCTGGATATATTTGGAGATAAAAATTTTGCCAAAGTTGTATTGATGTCTACTGAAGACGATGATACCTATCTGTCTTGGCAACTCTAACCATCTACTTAATTAGACATGAATTAGGCCACACGTCCTTGATCACTTCTGAGAAGAGAACCCGCGGGCGCAGAATCCACGCCATACTTCTGCCCCAAAAACATGAATTCTGACAGCTTAGTATTTATGTCTGACTTAACAGCTTTCCAGAAACACATGATTTCTAGAATTGATCTCGGTCACAACTGATTCTTTGTCGTAAGAAAATAAGATCCCTTGAAAATATGTATTAGTCAGTTGCCAGACAAAACATTGATCGAAGTGATAGGTCGCGATTTCAACACAGATTCTATATTTCAACAGGATCGGAGCGCGTTGGCTCCAATTTGTGCTGCCACATGTACAGCTACTTGCAATCATTCTGAAATTTTTCCCTTTACATTGTAATATCACTCCTATCACTCCTACGTGATCACTTCAGATTTCACCCATATCAGGATACCCACGCGAAAAGACAGTTGAATGGGATTTGATGGTTGGTAGGCTGTACAGCCACTTTGCGTGACCTTAACGATGTGACGATGGATTTCTGAGGCTGTTCTTTCCCTTTTTCTTCGCTGTCTACGACAGCGAGTTCAGGAGTTGCCAGTGCTTTGACTTTTCCCCACTCTCGATGAAGGTGCAGTGCCCCATCTTCTGGCCATGTGCTATCATTCTTGTTTCTGCCAATGTCGCCCTGGCTACCCATGGTCCTCGCCAAGTCCCAAGTCAGTCGCTATCTTCGGCAGCTGCCCCCTCAGCAGCGGCTCCTTCAACACCCGTTGACATACCCATTACTTCTTCAACCGTCTCAACCACGAGCTCTACTTCTACCACTCATCCACCAACCACTGCACCTGCATCTACACCTGCAACTGCAACCGATAATACTACAGCTGCGCCTCAGGCCTCCCAGACCCCCCAGGATCCCAATGCTAGCACCTCTTCCACAGCGGATTCACCCACTTCTGGTCCAAACCAGCCAGCTGCCAGCCAGCAGACTTCCGCTCCTTCCACGAATGCTCCTGCCCCTAATACGTCTGTGCCTCTAGTCACACCAATTGTAACTGAATCTGTAGCTGACGATGGGTCCACCGTCACCATCACTCGTACTCCATCCCCGTCCCCCACTTCCTCCTCTTCAAGTACAGCACAACCCAGTGAAAGTGATGACGGGGGTGGGCTTTCAACCGGCTCGATCATCGGTATGTCCGTAGCAGCCGGTGTCGCAGTCATTGGCATTGTTGGCTTCTTTGTTTGGAAATTCACCAGGAAGAGGTTTTCCGATTTCGATGACAGTAAGAATATCTAATTCCTCCAGATCATTTTTGTCCTCACACAGCCATCCAGATGAAGCTATCAAATGGCCCGAACTAAACACACACTCTGGTAGTGGCCCTGACTCTCATGCTCTACCTGCCAGAGAGACAGGCCGTTCTGGCTTTGAAACAGCTTCAGAGGCAGATTTGTCCCGAGTTAATTCCACCACCAACTACTCCACAGCAGATTTCGGCGCTGGTGGGCCTGATCCTTATGCTGTACCTCCCTTACCCCATCTCAATCCTAACCAACCATATCGCGACGATCCTTCTGGGACCTCAGGATTTTATGATCCATATCGAGGCCCAGTGCCTGGTACAATCGAGCATGGAGCAGGAGATTGGCATCCGGGCGAGGCGTATCCTATGACACAATTTAATCAGTCCGAGGGCCGTGCCAGCCCTGCGCTAGATCCCATGCCTGGGGTAAGTGCGTCCGGTCCACAAGTAGCGTACAGTGGCAGAGCTTCACCTAGTCCACAAGCCGCATACGGGGGACGGGCCTCTCCTGGTCCGTATGCTGCGTTCCCTACAGGGCGAGCATCACCGGGACCGGGTGCTGCCTATGCACGGTGATGTTACAAATTCATGAAGGAAATCTTTTAAGTAAATGCCGCTACATATACCAAGTTTTGGCTAGTATAGGGCCCATGACCTTTTCCTCTGTAGATGCTCTCAAGTTTTTCTTGCATTACATTCGTTTACACTATACCAGACTGCATGCGCATCTATTATTTAATTGACATGTGTGGCTGTGCCACATGAGTTCCTGTGTTAGGTACAAAATTTTACAAAATTTTGCGAAATTCCGTTGTCAAGGCGTGGCTGTGCTTAGTGGCTACCGCAGCTTGCAGTTCTGACTCCGACTATCATAACCACGGCCTACAAATTGCGATATCTCGCGTTCTAGCTTTGTCTCTACCATGCCCTTTCTAGATAGAATGTCTGGCGTCTTCGCGAAGTTGGCCCCTGCCAAATCCTCCAAGCCCCCAACATCGATATCGGGTGGAATCAGCAGCCATGGTATTGGTGCTTTCCAAGATGATGTGAGTAGCTTGTTTCCCATTATGCCGCTAGCACTCCTGCATACTGGCCTGCCCGAATTGCTTCGTCTGGGCGCAGCGTTTTGCCTTCCATTACGTAATACCTTATATTGTCTTGCACATGAGCACTGGATGGGGGATAGTTCCAGTCAGCTCGCCTTTCTACTTTTCATCCCTGTCTTGACCACACTATGGATATGGGTTTGCACCGCATTTTTTGCCTGGTTCGACCGAGCTCCTATTGATTCTTCTCCACCCAGATGATCGTTTCAAAACCAGCTATCGTGTTCCATGTATCGCAGATATTCTTCAATTTTCTCGCGATGGCGTGCTTCGCTAGCGTTGCTGCCTTTCAAGCCAAATGGAATGTTGGTCCATGTAGGCATCAGCCATTTGTTATTAACGCATCACTATGCTGATGACCAGTCTTCCAGCTGGCCTCACAGGCTTTACGCTGTTTGTCACAATCATTGGCATGTTTCTGTCGGCGTTCATGATGGCTGTCCCCGTCATCTATGATAAGTACGATAAACTTGCTCGGTTGGCCCGTGCTTTGAAAGAAATGCGCATCGGCTTTATTCTCACGGGCATCGGAACAGCGTTCAGTTTGTTGATCGCGTGAGTTTGATCTGTCATTGTATCCAAATTCAACATTTCAACTTAGCTCCTCATGAAGCTTTATTGTGACAATCTCAGCATGGACTCAACCAGGTTGTAAAAACCCTGATAATGATCCTCATGCCGAGCCCCTTGGTGATGATTTCAAAAATGGCCTACCTGGATGGTGTAACACGAAGAAAGCAGGTGCTGTATTCCTTTGGCTAGCTTTTGGCAAGTCTTTCGCCTTTGGGTGTGTCATATTATCTTAATCATTTCTTCAAGGTTTCTGGTCAGCCTCTGCCATTTACCTCGTCATACAATGGCGGTCAAATAAGCATTCGGGACTACGTGATTCACCTTTCGTCCCACCCATAGACCATGACGATCCCGAGGAAAGAGAAGAAGGCTATACCTCAATTCCCCCACTACGAGAACAATCCGTCAACCCAACAGTCCCTAGCGCACGCTACGATCCCCCTGTTGAGGCCAATCCTTTCTCTGACAACCAGTACTCTGTCTCTCCTCCCACTAGTTATGTTCCCACATCAACCCAGCCTATGACTTCACGTCCAAGCGTCGATGTCTACGGCGCGTTCTCTGACCCTACCCCTTCAGGCTTTGGCACTGCCTCTCCAGGCTATAGTTCTGCTTCTGCACGCATAGCACCTGGTGGACCGCCAACTATCCCTGAACCTGATCTCGGACCTCGTGTCAGCAGAACAATGCAATATGCTGATCCGTATGCTTCTGTACATGCCTCGGTCACTAATCAGCAACCGCCTCCGAATTACGAAAATTATACTGGATATCGGTAAGGAAGGATGTATGTATATATTGGTGTTTTTTGTCCGGACTATTCATTTGATTCATTTATCCAATTTTCCTCAATCATTTCTGTGACGGTGGATTTGCATCTTGTAATTATGCTTGTGATTTTAATTAGTGAGAATGATGATAGCTTGGTACAGTCGCTGCGGTATGCCCTTTAGGCATCGGCAGGAGAAGAGAGATAAGAGTTATCCTGTAGTGATGTCAGGAAATGGTATTCAGACGGTGTTGCTGCAAATCTGGCTCACTTCCAAAAAAAAATCTCAAGATCAAACCAGGAAAATTAGTATTGGTTCTTGACCATGCATTATCTCCTAATGTCTTTTCCTTTCCTTCAAGTGTTGATGATGTGTAGTAGACTCATCAAAAGGGGTGGTACTGAAGATGGAGGGAGAAGTTATGGTTGGGGTTGAAGAGTAGAACCCAGGGACAACAAACGATGGTAAGAGAACGTACAAAGTGACAACATATAGCTCGTTCGAGTATGTAGGTATGGCCATAAAAAATCTCTTGCACTTGTGAGCACAGGTACAGGTCACCTGTGAAGATGTACTCTAGTATGGTTGTCTTGTAGAATCGAGTAGTATTCAAAGTAAATGTGCACTTGCCGACGAATTCTATTTGTATATATCTATCTATCTTACCTCGATGAACAGAGAGCCTGCTCCTGGTGGACCCTAAGCCGAAGGACTCATAGTTTGTTGTATCTCATTAGCTTTGTCATGGGGATCTATAGCAGCTCTCGAGCATGGCATGACATCACTTGTAATTCTATTCCAGAACGTGAATTATGGTACGGTCTACTGTTGACCACAGGAGTCAATAGCCACTATCCAGGTACACATGCACCGATCCCCTAGAGGGAAGACAGTGATCACAAATTACTATGTCAAGTCATCTTCACAGTCCTAATAGCCTAAATAAAGTATCTTAGAATACAGGCAAGTTAAACATGTACAAGATAGATGAACAAAAGATAAGATGACTTCTCCCCCTCAGAGATCAGAAAAAAAATATAAAGATCCTCCTAGTCAGCGTTCTAGAGCTCTCTTTCAGCATAACCCATTCCCATGAGGACAGGTGATCCGCCAGCTCCACCATGAGCCAGAAAACTCTCGTTTTTATTCCGTGTCCCTGTCCCAACGAACAAATCCTCCTTATCTAATTCATCCCCATATACTTCATCCGATTGCTGCGCAATCCACAGCTCCTCACCTAACGACACGTACCTCTTCGAGTTACTCGACCGTGACCGTGAACGGGACCGAGACTGAGCCTTCGACTCATGGCTCCGGCCGTGATGGGGTCGAGCAGAAGGTACAGGAATCCGCGAGGGCTGAGACACATTTTTTCGAGATTGAGTTCCAGAAGGCGGAGTGAAAATGTCAGGAGTCTCGCCAACCCCTTCTAAACTTGGACCTTGTGCGACATTAGGACCAGGTGTGGATATCGCAGCAGGAGAAGTAAAGAAACGAAGCACTGGTAGGGGGTCTTCATCCCCATCTTCGTGATCAAACGGAAGGGAAAGTTTCTTCGTATGGGGTGTAGATCGACGACGGTTCTGAGGGTGCGGTTTTCGGGGTGACCTGCCTGGAAGGGGTGAGAGGGGTACACGTTTCTGAAATACGGTAGACTGATATTCACGATCTTCAGGTGTAGCGGGGTGTATAGGTATAAAACTATCTTCATACTCAATAGGATCCTTGTCATTACCTTGAGGGTCATATATTTCTTCCTTCCCTGATTTTCGCTCATGTCTCCGTTTTTCTTGATGCTCATGTCCCCGTTCGGCTTCTTGGGGTTTGAGCAGAAGAGATCGATTGAGAATTCTACTCAGCGAACGATCAGAAGGAGTGACCGGGATACCAGTACCGCGGAAACGATACATATTGCGGGAAGGAATGACTAATGGGGGGGTAGAAGGTGGTTGGTCATGCTCGTCGTCTTTCTCTGGATCATTGTCCGAACAAAGTGATGGAGTGAGAGCCGATTCTATTGTCTGCATTAATTGTGATGTTCCTTGGTCGCTAGTGGCTGGTTCGGTGGATGTGTTTGATCCTCCGGAGAACAATCCAGTAGGGGATGTTGACGAGCCTGAGGATGAAGACTGTGCTTGCGGCCGCGGTTGACTCACCGATTGCGGAACTGTCATCAAAGATTGTCTTTTGGTCGTGGTCATGTTATCTGTGAATGAAGGTCAGAATGAGTGACGAAAAGGAATGACAAACTTGCCATGTGGTTTCTGTAGTATCACATCCAAAGTATCGCGCCTCTTGCGCTTATCACCGACACGTGGACCAGCAAGAGCAGAAACAGGAACTACCTGATTATGGAAACGAGGAGCAACTAAACTTCGGGATAAGAAGCTGACATCATTGTCTAGGCCTGAAACTTCTTCAACTCTCGATGACGGTGTACTCAAAGACGAACTCCCAGATAATGGTCTTGAAGATCCAGAGGAAAAAGATTTGGATGACTCAAGGTCTCTTCCTGTCTTCCTCAGCCTCACTGATTTCATCTCATCCAGAAAAGCGGCCATCTTATCCGGCGTAATTCCAATTGTTGGTTGGCCTTGACGACGTGAAACACGAGGAGGGTTGATAGGTTTTTCTTCCGGTGTTACTCGAGGTTTGAGAGATGCCCGAGCGGCTGTGAAGAGAATACTCGCATCCTCCATCACACTTGGTAATTCGAGAATACTTCGGTTGGGAGGAGGCGGGGGTGGAGGTGGAGGTGGCGGTGGAATAAACATTGAAGATTCATTATAAGAAGGTCGCTTAGCGAGCTATCCGACCTGTTGGTAAAACACGCAGTAAAAACAATGAAAACGAACCTCCTCCTTGAGCAGACGTATCTCCTCTTCCAATTGTAGAATTCGCTCTTTATCTCGTTCCTTTTCCTTTTCAGCTGCTTGTAGATTAAAATCTGTAGGTTCTTCGGTTGCCTGTCGCTCCCGCCTAGTCTCATTTTCTAGATGCTGTTGGATGGCTTTCTCAAGTTCATGCTCCTTACCCCTTACGTGAAAATCCCCCTCCAAAGGATCGTCTTCCTCATCAATCAAATCCACAGCACGCTGTTTACCTTGAGCCTTGGAAGATAAGAATGTAGGTGACTTGTCCGTACAAGGCTGTGTACCACTCCCCCTATTCCGCGAGGAAGGTGAATGGGGACTGACGGGAAGTAGAATGGAGGGATCAGCGTTTTTATCACCGTGGAATCGTTGAATGGCGGCTTTGACGGGGGAATGGGTCGGTGGTGAGCTGGCAGAAAGAACAGAGTCGTGTCTGGAAGGACCAGGTTCCAACTCCTCGGATCGAGGTAGCGATTGGGCGAAACGAACGTGACCACTGCTCAGCAGCATGAGTGACGACTCTGGGTCGACTGAAGGAGAACGCGGAAATAAGGACCCAGGCATTGTGACTGACTTGGCCCGCTTGGGTCCAAGTATCGATAACGGTGGTGGACCCATCGCTTCACGTCTTGACAGGGCATATTGTGCTGGGCGGGTCTCTGCGGAGTTGCAATTCACGTTCACCGATTCCTCATTGGAGGCTGGGTGCCGTTGGCTCCCTGAAAGATGGCGCCTGCGCTTCCGTTGGCTTTTCGACGCCGGCTGATTTTCTTGGGAAGAAGAGTCGCTGTCCTCAGAACCAAGAGAGCTCAAGGACGATGACGGTGTCGGTTCGCGCCTTCCGGAGCGCTTTTTGCGCTTGCGGGACCTGGACGAGGATGGCCGAGAAAGCTGATGGGAGCACGTCGAGGATGAAGACAACCCGGATGAGAAAAAGACACACCTGTGGGATGTTGGCACCGGTAGCGGTGGCGACAAAGGACTCGAGCTCCCTTGAGAGCAGGTCAAATACACCGGACAAAAGGCCAGAGGAATTGTGGTCGCGGACGGTCATGCTGGTTTACTGCAACCGGTGGCAAACAGGAGCAAACATCTCTATGTTTGAGCCTGTGAGAGGAGGCACTCGTGGTGGGCAGGCAGAGTTCAAGTGGTCAGACGTCTCGGCCGACAAGGACAGAGAGGTTTCTCATCGTCCTGCTCTCTACCACAGTCCATACTCATTTCTGTCCTAGCACTACCTTGGCCATAGTATCAATGCCCCAACTGGCCGCTGGCAGAAGAACAAAGATGTCCACTGGTACAGTCGCGACAAGCAGGACACAGAGGACGAAAAGGCACTCGAAATAAAACGTATCAAACAGCTCGAGGCCGATGCACTGGCCGTAGCACTGTACGTCGCTGTCCTCTTGTCACTCCACTCTTACCCACGCTCTCTCAGCGGATTTGAGCCAGCTCCAAAAGGTCAGGAATCTGTGGACAAGGTGCAAGGTCCCAATGAGGACCTTCAGCGGGCAATTGAGAAAGAAGAAAAACTCCGACGCAAGGCTGAACGCAAGGCTGCCAGAAAGCAAGCTAAATTAGAACATAAAACTCGGGAGCGTGGCGAGGATTACTATCGACATTCAAGAGACAGGCCCCTATCACGGTCACCCCGACGACATAGATCCTCACGTTCGCCTCACCGTCGATCTGGCCCCAACTACTCCCGCAGATCCCTGAGCCCAGAACCACACACAAATCACCGTCTAGAGCAGAGAACGAAACACGATTACGATGCCGTGGAGAGGGTCAGAGAAAGGGAAAGAGACCGAAGACACTGGGACAGGAATGTGCAGCGCCAGTCACCTTCCAGTCGCCCCTAGTTGTTGCGCTGTAATAATACCACACTGTATCTACACAATATGAATTCGGCATCTATGCTCCTGCTTTCCAGTAAGCAATGTCACCGTCAATCACTTTCCAACTCCTTAGCAAGACATTTCTAGACAGACTACTTGGCCTGCTTACTTTCATATGGTTTCCCCTGCTGTCTGAGCTTTCCCGCAGCTTTAACGGCAGCTTCACTTCCATATTCCTTGAGATCTTCATACGACATAATTTCACCACACACAAATTTGTTCTCAAAATCACTGTGAATGACACCAGCGGCTTGAGGTGCTTTGGTGCCCTTTCGAATCGTCCACGCGCGAACTTCGTCAGGTCCACAGGTGAAGTAACGGATAAGCTGACAAGAAAATGTATCTATTCCATCCACCGATCAGCTGCAGGTGACTTACATCAAGGCTGGTATATCCGGTTTGAGTGATCTTGTGAAGAGCACTTGTGGCACCAACTTTTTTTTCTTCTTCTTTCTTGTCTTCGGGCGACATCGGCATAATACGCTCCTCAAATGCGACAGAGAAAGGAATCAGAGGATCCCCAGGGTTGTTTTCGTCAATCCAAGCTTTGATCTTAGGAAGCCTACGGAAATTTCAACTTCCTGGATGACTTGCAACAACGAAATTCCTACCATTTATTCTTCTTCCTTAGATAGTCTTTTTCACTCAGATTAATCAGATATGTGACTGGTTTGGCGGTCAGAAGCATCAGGGAATTAACAACATCGATCTGAAGAAAATCGGATTAGCAAAAAGTGTGGAGCACGCCAAGAATGTTGGTTCAGCAAAAACAATAGATATCATGAGAATTCCGGGGCGTTACTCCCTCTTCAACGAGCTGGGTTATCGAGCATGACGCTCTTTTTCATCTGGGATGACTGCAAACAAAAGGTCTAATCACCTGTAAAAGGGACCGTCAGAACGCAGTTCCATAGGACAAAGAAAGGTAGGTCAGCTAAACAAAGATATATCACTGAATTTGGGGGCGTTATTCCCATCTCAAAGAGCTGGGTTATCGAGCAGTGCTCTTTTTCATCACATTGAAACAAAATTTCCCGAACTTACCTCTTTATTCGTCCATTCTGCTTTACGGACATCCTTTTCGTCTACTGTGAGGACCTTATAGATTTTCTCAATCGTAGCCTGGGACGCAGAATCGAAACATGTTAAGAAAAATTGAACGACAAGAACTACACGCACGAGTTCCTCCTTCTTCGCTTTGTCAGCCAAGCTTGTTGAACCCAATGAACGCGTCGTTTTCTTCATATTGTCCATTGCCTTCTCCACCCACTCAATATCCTTCAACTTGAGTTCCGTCTTAATAATCTCCATATCACGAACGGGGTCTACATCGCCCTCAACATGAGTAATCTCGTCGTCGTCAAAAGCGCGAACGACCTGGAATATACCGTCAACCGCGCGGATGTTCGACAGAAAAGCATTTCCAAGACCAGCCCCGGTAGATGCACCCTTGCGAATGGAAGAAATTAATTCAAGTAATGGTGGTAGAGGCTCTTCTCACATACAGCTGTCAAGCCAGCAATATCGATGCAAGTGAGATGAGCAGGAACTCTGGAAGCTGGCTTGTAGACCTCGCAGAGCCAATCAAATCGCGCATCCGGGACGGGTATACGGGCTTCCTCAGGGTTTATCGTTGCATAGGGGAAGTTGGCGGCCTTGCCCAAGTCTAGAATAGCACATGTGAGCGCGTACTCCAGCTGGCACAAACACTCCCATTACCCGTTTCTGACAAGACATTGAAAAAGGAAGATTTCCCAACATTTGGTAGACCTGTGACCGATATGAGGCGAAGAAAGCAACAGAAAACTCAGGGAACAAACCTACGATTCCAACCTTGAGGTTATTACCTGGTCTGCCAAGCAGAGTGCGCTTTTCTTGGACAGGCGCTTTTTTTGGCGGCATTCTCTTCTTTGCAAAATGGGAAGACGATGTCGAGAAACAAGCTGGACGCAGGAAGTTGGAAAAAGGAAGAGAAAGTTGCCCAACTCGATCCAAGATGAATCGATCAATCATCTCCCGAAATGGATGTAAATCTCAAAAAATTCTCAAGAGGGAGGTTCTTCGCATCACGTGCCTGTGCTGTTTCATATGTCCATTGTCTTCTTGCAGTGCGTCTATCTATAAGTTGCTGGAAGTCGCATGTCAGATACACTGGAATCTCATACATTGAACTGATCACAGCTTCACAGCTACTTTCATATAAACCGCATGTAGAGGCACACTATTGCTGCGACACCATACACCTCTTCATCTTTGCGTCATATATGATGACATATCCGTGGTCTTATGATGATTATGTGCTCGAAGTGTTAATACCGCGGAATCAGGTATTGGCATTCACACAGTAGTTTTGATCGTAATTTTGATCACTGTGACTATTTATAGTTTTGATCTGAAGACTCAATATCTTTTTTGTACAACAGTCATTGAGTCCAAAAAATCAACTGAATCCCGACATCATCGTATAATTTTTGAGAAGCCTACGAAGTAAAATCCACAAATATACGGCCATAGGACTATTGAAACCAACCCATTCATTTCAGTTTGATAAATACCAGCGGACATGATACGAAAAATACTCGGCTCGTAATCTCTACAGAAAATATGAAGACGAGATTACCTTGGATCAAAATATGAGTATGAGAAGCATAGGGAAGGTGTCCGGAAGCGGATTTGCAGACAAAAGCCCGACCCTGGACACACGTGACTATCAATCCCCCATGCTGTGTGCACTTTTTATGCCACTTTTACGCCCTGTCCAGACCTACCCATGGAAATACTTTACCTTCTTCTCTGTGTCTGTCTCCCACTGTTTTCTACTGCTCAGACGCTGACAACAACAGATGCGTACGACAAGTCAGTCCGGTTGTCGATATTTTTCTAAGATGAGCATAGGGTAGGAGCTTCGGTCGTCGTTGTCGTATCCACAGACCCTTTAGGTATCAATCCTCCTGTAACTCAGACTATGTAAGCATTCACTCTACCCTTCGTGGAAAGTCTATCTGAATTTTTTGAATCTCTAGCCAGACACTGACACCGGCTGCAGCAGGTAATATACCGACAGATCTAACTACATCAACATCCCCGACATCAACATCAACTTCCACAACGTCGTCGTCGACGACGACGACTCTACCTGTCGCTAATGCTCCAGTTGGACAAGGGCCCGTTGCACAACCTGCACCCACACCCCAAGGGGCCGGAGGGGTTACACCGTACACCTATACCACAGTTATCAATGGCGTCACTACAGCGATTGCAGATAACTTCACTCCCACTAATCCAGCGACTACACCGTTTACGCCAACGGGAACGGGCACCTACTGGAGCTACAGTCAATACGTGAGCATCTTTGGTTCGTCCTCACAAGCCACAAGTGGGACGATTGCAAGCTCTCGCAACGGGTGGCTCAGCAGTTTTACAATGATAGCATGCCTCGTTACAATACTGATTTTCTGATTGCCTGAGTGTTATAGACGTTTTCTGGATTAATTCCATGGACATGTATTACTTGAAAGTTAGAGATCGTGATCAGGCACGCAGTTGTGTGACATTGTTAGAATGCTTGTTCCATCTCCCTGCTATGTCCACCGATACACCACAGCCAACAGAGTGGCTCGCAATCGCCTTTCTTGTCGAGGCCTCCCTTAGTCTATCTCGTGACTGGAAACGGCTTTATCGAGACTATATCGGCCAGCTCCTCCAGCGCTGTACTATCTTCCCCAATCCTAATAAGCCCGTGAGCTCCTTGTCTTTGTGTGTTCGAGCACCTCACAATTTGCACCTTGGTAGGTTCGCGTCGCCTTCGTGACATATGGCACAGCAGACACGCGGCCTTCCCCCATTGTCAAGAAGATATTTTTCACCGAGACACAGCATATCATTCAGGACATCAAGGACGGCAGCGGAAGATTGGGCATCGGTCTGACCGGCTCAGGCTGCGGCAAAGGGATGGCTGCGCTTGAGGGTTTTGCTGCTATCCTCGATGTGTGTGTTGGTCCTTGCCTTATCCCGTTCTCTGCCGTTCTGAGATTTCAACAGATGTTCGACCAGCTAAGGAATCTGGCGCCGAAGGATCTCCGAGTTGTGCACATCGCCGCTTCTCCTCCCGATAATTCGCAGCACCCATGCTGGAATCAATTGCCACTATTGGACTCCCTCACTTGGGAGCTCTTGCCTGTTGAACTGAAAAAGGTAAGCAAATTTGATTCTCTCCGTCAGGTGAGTATGATGATGATGACCCAATAAGCGCAACATCCAACTGAGCGGTATTAATACATCTTCAGACCTCACTCGTTTCACGGAGCTGTATACACAGGTAATATCCTCCACTGAGTGCTTCGTTCACATCCTGAACTTTATCAGGCGGCAGCGGGAAATCCAACGGCGCCGTGGTTCAATGTTGAAAAGCTACACTACTTGTTCATCAATGGGTTCACAGCGGCTCCACGGAAAGGCAAGGGCTACTCCTCCATTCAAGTCCATCATTCTAAGGTTCTGTAGCTAAACGTGTAGCAGAAGCAGTTGTTCCTGATTGTGCCCCCGAGCCTAAGCGGGCAAGAGTTGTCCCACAACAGACCCCTGCAGACACTTCGGCTCCCGATACTTCTGTCCAAGCCTCACTGCCCGTTCCCTCCATACAACCTTCCACTTCGACCTCTCCGGCAGCACTACCCAGTGGAACTAATGTTTCCCAGACAAGTTCCCAATCAGTGCCTCAAACCGGACAACAACCAAATCAGAACATACCTCTGATGGCCCGCCAGTGCATGGCTCGTATGCAAGCAATTTCGGTGAAACGGAAACAACTAGAGGACGAAATGAGGTTGATTCTTGGTCAAAGAAATGCTATACTTCCACAAGGAAACACCGAACAGTTAAATTTCTTGAACGCGGAAATTGTCAAAGGTCGAGATAACTATCAGAAATTGACCCAAATCTTGGTAGTTTTGCAACAGCATTTTCGCCGCCTGAATTCCCAGTCTCAAGGTGCTGCAAATGCCCAGAGGCAGGATGATTCACAACCATCGGAACCTAACTCTAGTGCACCATTGGCGCAGGCAGACACCTCACCGAGTGTTCTCCCCGTTAAGGATCCTCAAACCCCCTTCAATCCTGCGACTACTCCACGACAACCTGCCACTGTGCAGAGTCCAATCGTAAATCCGCACGTGGTCCGGTCAAAAACCTCTGGTGTACCTACTTTATCGCCTAACCTCAATGCGCCGAACATACCTGTTTCTCCGATGGTGACAAACCCACTGTCGGGCGCGAGCGGACTGAATGCACAGATGCAGAAACTTCTACAAGTTGACAGAAGTCGTCTACCAGTAGGTGTGACATCGAGTACAGGTCTCCCGGTCACGTCTACTGAATCTACGGTACCGGCGGCGGATTTGACTTCTCAACCGATCCAGCAGCAACTACAACCTTCTAATTCGAATCAAATAGTGTCGGTTTTGGTCTGGGAGGGCATTCTCAGCTTCAATGGAACAGAACCAGATGGGAGCAAAAAAGAGGTGCATACTCGCGTATCTGCGAGCTCCTCTAATGCTAGCAACAGGTGGGGCTCTCCATCTTTTGTGTGCTTGAATTGAGTGTTGATGCTGGCGCCAGTCATTCGAAAACATGGCCAGCATCCATGACTTTGCGGCCGGCGCAAACTCCAGCGGTCTCTATGCCTGATTTCCAAGATTGGATTCGAAGAACGAAACCTGTTTTATGTACCTTTAAAGCGGAAGCACCTGAAGACGAAGCGGCCTATTCCACGCTAGTGTCTGTTATGTCGGCTAAAAGCATAGTAAGCAGGTCCTTCACATATCAATGCATGCCGTCTCATGGATCGTCGCAGTATGCTACCGCTTCTTGGCAACTACAGAGTGGTGCTATCAAAGAGAACGCCCTCATCTTTCCCATCAATAATATAGGGCTGTGTGGTGCATTTTTTCCTCTTACAGGAATTCCCGAAATGCCTCAAGCTTCTCCTGTTGCTCCAACCCCAGGATATCCAATCCCACAGCAGATATCAAGCATCATCGCGCAGCTGCCCCCCGAACAAAGAGCAGTTGTCATAAATCAGCTTCGTCTGAATTTGGCCACTAGTCCTGAAGCTACTGCCAACTTCTTTCGTGTGCTCCTCCGGCAACAGCAGCAACAACAGAACCGTGCTGCAATGGCTCATCAATTTGGGTTGAACCCTAACCTTGTACAGTCGGGGTCTATGGCTGGTGCTACTGGTAGTGGGCCCAACACGATGAGCATGATGGGTATGAACATGAATGCAATGAATGCAATGGGATCCATGGGGAACGTTCGATCTATGATTCCTAATGTACATCGGACAGGAGGTGGACCAACAACGGCAATGAATGTGAACTATGATGTTCTTCAATCTTTCATGCAGCGGAATAACTCTGACGGTAATAGTGGTTCGGGGATGGGCCCCAACTAGCTTATTCTTCTCAGGTCTATTGACCGAGATTTTGTAGTTTATGGTAGCATTTTCCTGTACGACTAATCGTCTGTTATGTCTATCTGTTCTATTCATTTTCTTCTCTAATGATTTTTTTGGATCTGAGAGTTGAGTGACCATGAGTTCTTGATTGGACTTTGTCGACCTACTGGTCGTGTTGAGAGGGTACTGCATCTACAACGGTTATGTGCCCAAATCTGTCTCGACAAAGCTATACTATCTTGACCGCAGCTGCATATCAGTATGATGAGAGGATTTGCTGACACTTGTGCTAGGCGCTGCTTAAATCGCTCTCCATTTCGTCGCCATCAGAATCAGCATCCGTCCAACTCGGTGCCAACAGGATGTACTGTTCTTCTACTTGGGCGGCTATGATCCAAGTTCCTAGCGGAGTAACAGGGAATAGCGTACTAAGGGCGGGGTATTCATTTGTCCGAATCTGGGTAAATCAATCAATGACAAAGTATGTTCAAAGGGGCTGTCATTTCCAGTGGTCCCAGTCGCATGAGCAAAGCAAGCCTCCAAATTGGATATCCCTTTTCCGATGGGCTGTGTGCTCATGAGAAAACATTCGTTTGTCGCCATATTGTCCTTATGTAGCGCTTTGTAGTTTGTGGATTGGTATACAGTGATAGACTGACGATCTGGCTTATACCCTGCTCGGTGAAGTTCTTGATGTCCGTCTATCCATCACAGCCCCCCCTCAAGAAAGGGTATCCATATGTCAGTTGAGAATTAGAATTGCATAATCAGCCAGATAATTACCCAAGTTCAAACATCCAAGTGATTTAAATGCCATCCTTCAAACTGACAATACATGATGCCGAACGGCTACCCTCCGTTCTTCATCCGCGTCTTGGCCAAGGCGTGCTGCTTCTTGATCACCCCTAAGCGACGTGCGCGTTCCCTATGCTCTTTCACTTCTCTAGCCAATACCTCTTCTTCCTTCAAAATCCCGATAATCCTTTGTGCTGCACGTGCGTTCTTCCTCAAAAATAACTCTCGAATAAGCATCCTGTAAAGAGGTCGCACATGACGTTTGAATGAGTAGCCCTGGCGAATTCCCGAGAGATCCAGAGCTATTTCCCCCGGTGGCGTACCAAACGGTACTCCATTTACAGTATGCCATCGTTCTGAAGCTGGATATCCGTTTCGAACAAGATGATCAAATAAGCACATAATGTGACGTGAGTCCACTTGAACTCTCCAGCGAAGCATGGTCTTGATGACAATGTTGACCGTGATACGATCGGCCACAAAACCATACTTTTGCGAAAGAAAATCTTTGGCACGCAATATATGTCGCATGAGACGCCCGTTACGCTTATTCCAATACAAGAGAGATGCATGGAGGTAAGTATTACCTATCGCTGTCATGTCCTGCGACCTGAGCTGACTAGACGACTGCGCAATTAACTGCCTCGCAAGATTGAAACGTCGATGTCGCAGCAAGACTTGCACAGCAATCAAGACAACGGAACCGTTGATGGGTGAGGCTGTCAGAACATGAAATGATCGTAGCACAGTCCACCAGACTGATCGCGCTGGTTTGCGCAGAGATAGGGAGACAAATTGGTCACGCGATGTCCCTGGACAGGGTTGATTAATGAAAGGAGGGGACGCAAGTTTGAAGGCACCGGCGCGAGCCAGTCTATATCTCGTTTTTCTTAAAAAGTTCTTGATAATGGCAGGCTTTTCATGGAATACTTCAGTCGCTAATTGGAAGACTCTGACTCCCAGGGCGAACTGACGATATTGAAAAAGTATGTCAATAATCCGGAGGAAATAACGATAAGAGAACATAGTTGGATTGTTCTGACGTAAAACTTCAAGGACTTGGACAGCCCTCAGGGGATGCCGCGAAGCAATCATTATAGGGAGAAAGAACCGAATGGGATACTTGAGTCGGCTAGGGATTCTGACATTAGAGTAGCACGTCAACATTGCCTCAGCAGTGGCTCCGGCAAGTGCAGGAGTCGTATCTTCCTGTCTGTTCGCTTGGAAAATACGTAGAATGGTCTCCAGTAGGGGTTTCAATGAGGTACTGTCAAACTGATCATCCCGAAGAAATGCGGTCACCTGATCCCAATAGTGTCCACAGGCCAAAGTCTGGGCAACAAAGATCGACGCTTCGGACGAAATCGGTATTCCATGAGAGAGGCACTCGCAGTAAAATCGATATACAGTATCCGCGTCCGAAGTTGCTAGTTGATGAAATATCCCCTTGAGATAGAAATCCAGGTGGAAGGAGTTGTATGAGATGTCTCTGAGGAAGGGCAACATCCGCGTCGATACTAGGCCCCTGAAAACCAACACACATTCGGCAAGAGCTCTGAAAAGCTGCTCTACCTGTCTAGCCTCAGGCTCCTTAACATGTGAAGCGGTCTTCCATAACGCGCCTGCGGAAATATCCTCAAGACATGAATCCAACAATAATCTGTCTTGGAGTCGAGCAGCTGCACGAAGAAAAGCAGTTGCGACAATCCGACGAATCTCGCCTGGTGTATCAATGGTAGTAACACCTTCCCATAAGTGCCAGAGGGATCGTATGATAGTCTGCAATTCCCTGACTTCAGCGATCGTCAGGTTTCGACCGTAGAAAACCTGATCTAACATTGCTAGGCCGATGAATGGCCTCCAGTCATGACCATCAGTTACGAATCGAAAATCCGGCAAACCAGAAATTTCCTGTGGCATAATCCACGCGGCTAGCAGGACCAGATTGCTGAAACGGTCATTGATGGGAATCTCTCCTGCGATGCTCGATTCAGCGCAGCCTCTTGCCCATGACAAAAGAGTAGGGGATATTCCCATTTCCAGGTAACATGGAAAGAATGAAGCCACAAAACCAACGACAATATCCTCTATACTGGAAGATTTTCCAGCATCTCGAAAATTTTCGGGCTCAGAACTGGAAAGACGGAGAAGCATCATGTCAAGTATTGCTCCCTTTTGCTCCAGAGATAGGACGTTATTATATGTCAGGATGACGGTCCAGAGAATTCCGACAATGTCTCTATGAGGATTCGGCTGATTCAAAACATCCAAAAGAATGTTGAGTGCACCTCCAAACTTAGGCATCAAGGGAGACATGAAAAAGCTGTTGAGATATGGAACGACGATCGCAGGCTCTGACCGTGTCGTGAGCGCAAGTCGCAGATAATATGCTTGGGCCTTTTGCCTTGCAGCTAGATAGGAATGGCCATCGAGAACAAGAACTCATGACAGATACAAATACACACACCTTTAAAGCATTTAGTCCCTGTTTGTCCTAGATACGCCCTCATTGACCAATAGCTCTCCCTCTCTCCAAACGCATGCCCCAGAGCTTCCTTCATCTCTGCGATCATTACAATTTCCTCCCAAAATTTTCTTCCTGTCAAATTCGTACACCATCCTCCCAAGTAACTGTGGAACTGGGAGGTATTTGTCTCATCGGAAATTGTACCTAAGAGGCAGAGCAGCTCATCACTGGCCTTGGCATCCAGTTGACGCAATAAATTTGGACCGAATCGCCACAGGATTGTCCTCAATTGTTCAAAGTGGGTTGGCGGGATAGTGTCAGAAGCAATATTGCTGAGTACTCCGTTCACAAACTCGAGGACATCCGCGAATGCATGAAAAGAGATGGAACCCAGTGTAGCTGTTGGATCAAGAGGTGGGGACAAGGCGCTACACCAAGTGTCCGGTGTGGTTAACTCAGTGTTATTCTGGGAAGGATGCATTCGCGACTCGTCATGACTTTGAACGAACAGACGGCTCCTTGCTGCCGGTGTTCCATCTAGTATGCGATGTGCGGAATTGTCTGGCCCATATGGATACACTGTTCCATTATTGACATGGCTAATGGAAGCATTTACTGGGCCATCAACCAGTGCAGAGCATGCTTCATCTGAAGGTAAGCCTATGGGTTCCCGGGGCCTGTCCAGTGAACATGGCTTCGGAGGATAAGACACATATCGAGGCTTTGCGTATGAAGACCTATAAAATACCGCTCAACCATTGTTTCTCATGAAAAGCTGACGCACCATAAATTAGAAATTATCCTAGTGTCACTTCTGTTGCGCGAGTGGAAAATTAGCTGGCAACATCGCAACATTCCATTGCATGGAGGTAAACTGGAAAACTGCGATTGACACGTCACAGCCTCACTGGAGGTACACTTGCGAGTATTCCCGGCTCGCTCTGCGCTGAAAAAGCGCGATGCGAGGTGTTGCGGGCGGGACTCACAGACAGTCCACTAAGACCGATACTAAGACGCCGAGGTCATTGCCGCGGCGGAGTTCTAACCTTATTTCCCAAGGATCTACACATAAAATCCCTTGTTATCTGTCCTCGACGCAAGTTGCCTTGAAAAATCCATTGGCACTACCTGGTGAGCAATAAGTTTTCCATTGGGTCTCTCTGACTTACGATGACATCAGGAGCAGAGGTCAATAGGGAGGTCAACTTGAACTCGCAATCTATCATATCTGTGCGTGCTTTTGGAAGCTGAAAACCGGACGGACTACCCATACTTTGCAGATAATCACAAACAATGGGTGCTTCTCGTGCTGTCAAGGAGGTTTATTCTCAGAAACTCAAGGAGCTTTTTCAAACTTATCGTAAGTCTGTTCGTGCTTGTCCCGTGAATTTTGTTGAACGGATACGTAAAGGTTCCATCTTTGTTGTGAACGTGGACAATGTCGGTTCCAACCAGATGCATCAGATCCGTGTTGCGCTCCGTGGCAAAGGTATCGTCTTGATGGGAAAGAACACCATGATTCGACGTGTGATACGTTCTAACCTCTCGGAGTTTCCTGAACTCGAACGTCTCCTACCTTGTGTGAAGGATAACGTCGGCTTCGTCTTCACTTCTGAAGATCTCCCCGATATCCGTGACATTATCGTTGCCAATAAAGTTGCTGCGCCTGCCCGTGCTGGTGCCTTCTCTACCAAGGATGTCCACGTTCCTGCTGGTAACACGGGCATGGAACCGGGAAAGACATCTTTCTTCCAGGCCCTTGGTATCCCCACAAAGATCGCCCGTGGTACCATTGAAATCATTTCCGATGTCAAGGTTGTTTCTGCAGGGACTCGTGTTGGTCCATCTGAAGCCACCCTTCTTAACATGTTGAACATTTCCCCGTTCACATACGGAATGACTGTAGTTCAAATATATGATTCTGGCAATGTGTTCTCCCCTGAGGTCCTTGATGTAACCGACGAAGAACTCATGAATCGTTTCCTCACTGGTATCAAGACGATTGCGTGCATCTCTCTTGCCCTTCACTATCCTACCCTTGCCTCCGTTACGCACTCCCTTGTCAACTCTTACAAGAATGTCCTTGCTATCTCCTTGAGTACTGAATACACTTTCGATGGCTCAGAAAAGGTGAAGTATCTCTTTCTTTGGTATCCTAACTCGAAAACTAAAAGTATGCAAAGATCAAGGAATATCTAGAAAACCCCGAGGCTTTTGTTTCTACTTCTGCTCCTACTGATGCCGCTGCTCCCACTGATGCCGCCAAGGCTCCGGCAGCCGAGGAGAAAGAAGAGGAAGCTGAGGAATCCGATGAGGACATGGTACGTTGATTTTGATACCCTTGGATTAATATACTCATACGTTCTGATCCAGGGCTTTGGTCTTTTCGACTAAACACGTTGGACTCAAAAAAGCATAGGAGCAATGGTTCAAACTGCTCAGTCTTCACCTGTATTTTGAGATTTAGTGCCGTATGCATGATTTTCTGTTCTTTCGAAACTTTCAATGGCATTGGGCACTAGCAAAGATATTTGAGGACCGAAAATAAGGCCCAACTCTGGTTGTTGACCATTTGGGATAGTATCACATGTGAATCATTTATGAAAGTCAAAGATAGAAGGGCTTGAATTAGATGTACTGGGCAAATTTGATAGGGTCTGGAACGTTGTCGTGTAAATTGACTATATATATGGCAGTGAGCAGCTTTCATAGGCTACTGTGACCTGGCGATCGCACGTTTTCATGATCCGATTATCTTTCCCAATTCGGAATCGCGCCTTGGGTTTTTCCCCTCTTTCGCTCAATACACTCAATCCTTCAGCGTTGATTCTTGCCACTATATAATCTTGTTACTTCTCTCTCAGTGTCATCCTGGGTCTCCCGACTCTCATCACTGACCATTGTCTACCATGGATAAACCTAGCGGTCATTTAATAGTCGTGTCCAATCGACTGCCCATCACTATTACGAAGGATTCTAAAGGCGAATATCATTTCAAGATGTCATCCGGTGGCCTTGTTTCTGCTCTCTCTGGGTTCAAAAAATCACTCAGTTTCACCTGGATTGGCTGGCCGGGCTTCTTCATCCCATTCAAAGACCGTCCTCACGTCGACAAGAGGCTGATGGAGGAGTATTCCTGTCAAGCAGTATATCTTGATGACGACGTTGCAGATCGCCACTACAATGGTTTTTCCAACTCAATTCTTTGGCCGCTCTTTCACTATCACCCTGGAGAAATGAACTTTGATGAAGCGAATTGGTTGGCTTATAGACAAGCAAACATGCAATTCGCTGAGGCCGTCCGACAACAGATTACCCCCGGAGCTATGGTATGGGTACAAGATTATCACCTTATGCTCTTGCCTATGCTATTGCGCGGACTCATTGATGGACGCAATATCGACAACTTCACACTGGAACAACTATCGAGAATTGCAGAGGGAGTTGAAGGAGAAGAGTTTGGATCTCCCACAGCAGCCAGCATTCCTGGGATCAAGATCGGGTTTTTCCTGCACACACCGTTCCCAAGTAGTGAGATATACAGGTATGTCAAGATTGATACGGATTTTTTCGTCTTTCATTATTGCGCAGAATCCTTCCAGTCCGCCGTGAAATTCTGTATGGTGTTCTCTATTGTGACCTCATCGGCTTCCACACCTACGATTACGCACGACACTTCCTTTCGTCCTGTACACGTATCCTTGGCCTTCCGACGATGCCGAACGGGGTAGAATTTGAAGGTCGCCTTGCCCATGTTGGAACATTCCCCATTGGAATAGAACCAGATTCTTTCATTGACGTGAGGGTTTACTGACAATTCACCGACTTGCTTAAGGATGATCTCATGCTTAAGGTGATGTCAGAATCTACAAAAGCAGTCTGTCAAGGACCGCATTCACCAGTTGGAGCAGCGATTCGGTGGGGTGAAGGTCATCGTTGGCGTAGATCGTCTCGATTACATAAAGGGGGTTCCTCAAAAGCTCCATGCGATGGAGTTGTTCCTAACGCAGCACTCAGAATGGATCGGCAAAGTTGGTCAATGTCATATCTGAGAGCGACTTCTGATCTTCTGTTTTCAGGTTGTGCTTGTTCAACTTGCGGTGCCTTCACGTCAGGACGTGGAGGAATACCAAAACCTCCGGTCGACAGTGAATGAGCTTGTTGGAAGAATCAATGGGCGGTTCGGTACCGTTGAGTTCATGCCTATCCATTTTATGCACAAGAGTCTCGCATTCGACGAACTTTGTGCCTTGTATGCTGTCAGTGACGTTTGTTTGGTCACTAGCACCAGGGACGGTATGAATCTGGTTTGTCTTTAAATACTCAGGCTGGAGTCACAAATCTAAATTAGTTCTTCAGGTATCCTATGAGTACGTCGCTTGCCAACAAGCACGTCAAGGTGTTATGATCCTGTCTGAATTTGCCGGAGCAGCGCAGAGCCTCAATGGGTCAATCGTTGTAAACCCATGGGATTCACAGCAGGTCGCTGATGCTATCCACGAAGCGGTGACTATGGACACTGCTACGAGGATAGAAAATCACCGCAAACTGTTCAAATACGTGAAAAAGTACACAGCTGCATTCTGGGGTAGCAGTTTCATCAAAGAACTGGACCGAATTAATATTGAGAATAATAACAAGGACGATCAAACTGGATCAGAGCCGCATGCTAATGGAGTTATTTCAAGCACCCCTCAAGCCTGACCTCGCGACGGTCCGGCATGGACCTTTGTTTGAGACGTAAAAATATTGTATGCATGTTTCTCCGGGGATTGTTTTTACCTTTACTTTGTATTGTGGTAAATTATGGCATTGTGCACGTGATAGTCACACTATCTCCAAGAACTTTAGGCGCTCATAATCTGATCATACGAATACAGATATAAATAGACAAACATAGTTAGACTTTACAAAACCCAATAGATAACATATGGACCGAACACTTGTCCCTCAGTCCAAGGTGAGGCATCTGTAGTGGATATGCTTCTCAGCTCAGTGACGGCCAATGCTGAACCCCACCTTCTGGTGTCTACGTCTGTAGAAACGAATTTTGGGGACGTGGCTGAACTGTATAGCCTCAAGTGACCCAACTTTGGTATCATAAAAGAGGCGAGCTAACAGATATAGAAGTCTGCCATTTTCGCATTGATCATCATCTTGAAGGTACTTATACATCCCTCATGTCTTGTCAAGATGTCATGTCCCGCATGGCGGACGAGGCTGGGACAGGTTTGAGAAGATGCATACTGTACAGAAATTTATACTCATACAACATCCCGATCACTCTCCAGAAATCTAATGAGATCGAGTTGCGTTCTCTCGGCGAACTCAAACCATTTGGACCGACTAGGGAATCCCATCGATGTGGACGCCTGCTTATGATATCACCTCTTTGTATAATAACAACGTGGCTGAAGGCAGTCTCTTCTCAAAAACACCCAGACGTGCATGGACGGATGGCAGATGAGTCTATAGATCAATACCAACTCGACGAGAGTATCTAGGTGCCCCAAAGCAACGCCGTTCAAATTATCGATCAATTGAGATGATGAGGTTCCAGAGTGTAATTCCAGGACCGGTAACATACATCAGTCATGACTGCCACACCCCACACCCCACGGTAAGCATTGGATACTCAAGATAGAAAATAAGCTCAATGAACGAACTGGTCTCGAACAATGACATAGAAAAGGGTATGTAAAAGTTGGCTCCAACACGCATATTCATGGCGACCCACTTGTGGCGTTTTTGTGCCACTACACCCTATAACCAGAGGAGCTTGATCGGGATCATCTATCACATTCCTGACGAACCATCAAATAAACTCATTCTCCTTGTTAATGTATATTCGGACCGACTGCAAAATAAATTTAGTACTCTCAAATCCAAGGACAGGAAAGCACCGATAAGAAAGCAGAAAGAATAAAATTCTTGGGAGTCGCCATACTCTCCAGGCATTTTATTAGACTCCAGCTACCTCCATTTGTACGATGGTCCGTTATCGAACCGGCACATGATATTAAATGATATATTACACAAAAATTAAACAGTTTTTGGAGGCGGACTGGCGTAATGGTTAACGCGCCAGTTTCCGGTGTAAAGACCTTTAAAAATGAGCTGGAGATTTCTGGGTTCGAGTCCCAGGTTCGTCGCCTTTAAATTTTGGCTCTGACGTGATACACACTCTGGGCAGTACTACATTTATATTCATTTCGTAGACTTACCACCTATCTCCTGGTGAAGCTGTCGTGAAGCTGTCGCAATCATCATTTCTATTACGTTGTAAGCCTGATTGATGTCCGAGACAGCGGTTGATGCACTGCCGTCCACTTCGTGAAGTCAATCCCTTCATTTCATATCGGAATACAGAGTTTTTAAGGAAATCCAATCTCATCGGTGGAATGGATGACAGCCATTCACTGCACGCTGTTGCGCATCGCCTCAAGGAATGACTAAGGTGCGCAGACGCCGAAGTGCGCAAGAATTTTGTCACCGAAGGACGCAGATCCGACCTGTGCGATGTTCATTACCGGAAGCTTTCGAGTCGTATTCAATGAGCTTGTTGCAATTTTAAGCCAGTTTCTTGGCGCATCGACAGTGACTGTTGAGTGAGTGACTGTTGGTTCAGTAACGGTAACAAGTAGCTCAAAATTTGAAAGATGTAATTACCAGCAGCATGGATCGTGTGGGTCAGTTGGAGAACCAAAAATTGCCACGGATATTCCGCAAGTTTCGACTGGAGATGATAGTTAAGCAAATTGGAAGCACCGGTGGCTTGGCATGACTTGATTGTGGACTTGAAGTCTTCGTCAAAACTATGTGTCATAGCTATTTGTAAGAGTTCTGCACTCTGTGGTTCCTGCTGGAGCCGAATCTTCACTATGTGAAAGTCTATGACCTGATTCAACTCGTGCTCCGGAGGGTATCTGACTCAGATGGGCTTAAATTCGCTCACAAAGAGATTTTCATGAAGAACAAACGGCGATAACGAAAAAGAGAGAGTGGTGTTGAAATTGAGTTATGGCAACACAGCCTGGGCCATCTGCCACTAGACCGAGACTGGTTGCTTGAATAGGTTGACTCAGACACGATGCACTGCAAAAATTCCTGCTTCCAATGGGCTGTACAGTTCATTTGGCAAGGGCGACACTTCTTAATCTACCTCACACCGTAGCTACTACTGCGCATAAGCCATCTAGGCAAGATGACAGTATCTTACGGATCTAGTAATGGTTCAAGAGCTGGATTTTTGTAGACGATAAGGGAGCAGATAGGGGCGTGGGGCGTGGGCAAGAGGTGAGGCTGTGTGTGTAGTGTGCCATATATAACCATATATAAACCAACACCAGCATTCAACTGCATGTTTGGGATTTCTGGCCTGTCCTTCTCCATTTATGTCTGTCGACGACCAGAACATCCCTTCAATCAATGTCACCGACGCTGCAGGATCTATCCAGGCCACCCATGTAGACGTTGAACCTAACACTGCTCTTCTCTCTCTCCCATCCCCCACTTTACAGCACTTGCTCTCGTCCTCGCCCTCTGACTACTCGCCGACGATTGCATATCCTCCTTCTCCTACGATTTCTACCCACTCTGATAGCGGTTTCAAGACTACTCTCGCCCTTCGTGACAGCCAGCCAGATGACAGATTGTCCTTTAGCCTCCTAAGTCCCGATGATGCTGGCTCGAGTGGACATAGAAGAAGGCCTAGTTATGCAACCACTGCGAGTTCTGTAACAGAAATGGGAGACGTAGTGGTCGCCAAGGTGAATTCGTGTGCGACTTCTCTTACTGACGTTCATCCTCAATTGTCTTCGACTCGCAAGTCATTTGAATCCCGCAAGTCCTCTGAATCCGAAAGTCAGAACCTTGATAACCATGGACCAAAAGGAAAGAAGAAGGACAAATCTGTAGATGAACATGATGGCAAAACTTCCTACCAACTGGAGTTGCTTCAGGATGAAGGTCTTGATCCGGCTCCGTTTCCGTTCAAACCCTATCAACTTGCCCATATGCTGGATCCAAAGAATCTTGATACACTCACGAGCTTCGGCGGTGTAGTTGGCCTGATTCGAGGGCTTGCAACTAGTGCCGACTACGGCCTTTCAACTCTATCATTGCAGAGATCAGCGACGATCAAATCTGTTGCTTCTGCCTATTCTGCCTCATCAAAACTCCCAGCGATCACTCTCACTGAACCAAGTGGTCATATTCGAGAACCGTCCATCAACGAAGACCACTCAGCACACGTGGCCACTTTCGATGATCGCAAACGAGTATTTGGGGAGAATCTCCTCCCTCGAAGACCGGGTAAATCATTGCTTCAACTGATGTGGCTTGCTTTGAAGGACAAGGTTTTGGTTCGTCTGACCTCATTCATGATTGTAGAGAATCTGTTCATATTCTCTACAGATACTCCTTTCCATTGCTGCGGCAATTTCCCTTGCTCTAGGGCTTTTTCAGGATTTCGGCACACCCCGATCACCCGATGAACCTCCGGTTGACTGGGTGGAGGGCGTTGCGATCATGATTGCCATTGCCATTGTGGTGTGTGTATCCTTTCCTCAGCATGATCAATGATCGAATTATCGTATATAGGTTTTTGTGGGGTCTCTCAATGATTGGCAGAAAGAGCGACAGTTCAGAGTTCTGAACGAAAAGAAAGAAGAGCGTGGAGTGAAGGTCATACGGGATGGTCAAGAGAAGGTCATTGATGTCAAGGTTCGTCTAGTGAATCTTTCGTTTCCTTATTCTCACTACTAGATAGGAAGTATTAGTTGGTGATATAGCCCTCCTCGAGCCTGGAGAAATCATTCCATGCGATGGAGTCTTCCTTTCCGGATACAATGTTCGATGTGACGAGTCTGGCGCCACCGGAGAATCAGACGCTATCCGCAAATTTTCATATGACGAAATGCTTGGAAGTGTGAGAACTACAACAACACACGCCGATTGCTTTATTCTCAGTGGAAGCAAGGTTCTGGAGGGCGTTGGCAAATATGTAGTGGTAGCGGTAGGGACAAAAAGCTTCAACGGTCGTATCATGATGGGTGCGTTGCAATATCTTGTTTCAGGTTCATGTTATCAAAACGACATAATAGCACTTCGAGGGGACGCTGAAAATACTCCCCTCCAAGTCAAGCTGAATAACCTTGCGGAACTCATCGCCAAAATAGGCTCTCTGGCTGGTCTTCTTCTCTTCATGGCTTTGATGATTCGCTTTTTCGTCCAGTTGGGCACGGGAGAGCCCCAACGGTTCGTTTGTCTTCATGTCACTAATATCAAAACTCTTAAAAAATGGATCTAGGACACCGAGTCAGAAGGGGATTGCTTTTGTCAACATCCTAATCATTTCTGTCACCCTGATAGTGGTTGCTGTTCCTGAAGGCATGTATCAAGCACGTCTATGCCTATCTCATATGCTTACCTCATGTGTAGGCCTTCCACTCGCTGTTACTCTTGCGTTAGCATTCGCCACAAAGCGCATGACTTTTGAGAAGTTGCTGGTTCGTATCCTGGGCTCTTGTGAAACAATGGCCAATGCGTCCGTGGTTTGCACCGATAAGACTGGCACCCTTACTCAAAACTCGATGACTGTCGTCGCGGGTTCAGTTGGCATCCATGCGAAGTTCGTGCGGGGACTCGGGGAGAATGCGGCTCGTTCGAATGCGAACGAAAGTGGAGAGACTCGAAGATATCCAGAGGACTTCTCCTTGGATCTGACGAAACTCAACGATGTCATGTCGCCCCAGCTGCAGGAAACTTTCAATGAAGCAATTGCGATCAACTCTACGGCATTCGAGGATGTCGACCCTGAGACAGGCGCACCCATTTTTGTTGGAAGTAAAACAGAAACAGCTTTGCTGCAGTTCGCTAAGGACCTTGGATGGCGCAGTTTTCGGGAAATTCGTGAGGCTACAGAGGTCATCCAGATGATCCCGTTTTCCAGTGAACGTAAGGCCATGGGGATTGTCATCAAGCTTCCAAATGGCCATTATCGTTTTCATGTAAAGGGTGCTTCTGAAATTCTAGCGCAGCGGTGCAACCATCGTGTCGTCGTTGACAAGGATAACAATTTTAACACCAGCGCTCCAGTCCAGACTCGTCCTATAGACAAACATGCACGTGAGAACATCAACCGATCCATGATTTTCTATGCAAATCAGTCTCTTCGAACCATCGCGCTCTGTTATAAAGACATCCCTGCTTGGTCTTCCGTAGGATTAACCCTTTCGAACTCAGATGAGGAAAAGGTAGACTCTTACAGTGCTTCTTTTCTTGAATCTCCTAAAATCCTTTTCCCAGGTGCCTTACGAAGAACTTGCGCAGGATCTAATCTTGGTCAGTATCACTGGGATTGAAGATCCTCTCCGTCCCGGTGTCCGTGAATCCGTCGCCAAGTGCCATCGTGCCGGTGTCTCTATTAAGATGTGTACAGGTGACAGTGTGCTCACCGCTCGTTCGATCGCGAATCAGTGTGGTATTTTTACTCCCGGTGGTATTGTTATGGAGGGACCAGTCTTTCGCCAGCTCACACAGGCCGAACGGCTCGAAATTGTGCCTCGACTTCAGGTTTTAGCTCGTTCGTCGCCAGAGGACAAGAAGGTCCTGGTTGAAACCTTGAAGTCAATAGGCGAGATTGTTGGTGTGACTGGCGATGGAACCAATGATGGTCCTGCTCTGAAAACTGCTGACGTCGGGTTTTCTATGGGCATTGCTGGTACTGAGGTTGCGAAGGAGGCTTCTGACATCATCCTGATGGACGACAACTTCTCTTCAATCGTCAAGGCTATCATCTGGGGACGCTGTGTCAATGACGCCGTCCGTAAGTTTTTGCAGTTCCAGATCTCTGTAAATATCACGGCAGTTGTTATCACTTTCGTCACCGCTCTTGCCTCTAACCAGGAGGAATCTGTACTCAGTGCTGTCCAACTCCTGTGGATCAACATCATCATGGATACATTTGCTGCGCTCGCACTCGCTACGGACCCGGCATCTGAAACGCAACTCGATCGGAAGCCGGACAAGAAAACCGCTCCTCTCTTCTCCACCGATATGTACAAAATGATTCTGTTTCAATCAACATACCAGGTTCTTATCATCCTTCTCTTCCACTTTCTTGGTCACCGGATCCTTGGTTTCGATCACTCAATTAACAATGACGACATTGTACGAACATTGGTGTTTAATACTTTCGTCTTCGCTCAAATTTTCAACTCTATCAATTGTCGCCGTCTCGATCGACGAATGAATGTATTCGAGGGGATGCTTGGTAACCATTATTTCATTGGAATTACTCTAATTGGTCAGTTCTTGAATTAATACCTTGTCCATGTATTGATTTTTCCTTCCAGAGATTGGTGTACAAATATTAATAGTATTCGTTGGGGGTGATGCTTTCCAGGTAATCAGATTACCTGGACGCGAGTGGGGGATTTCTCTAGCCCTCGGTTTTGTATCGCTTCCGTTGGGAGTGCTCGTTCGCCTTTTACCTAATGAGCGTTTTGAAAGGCTGTTTCGTGCTCTTGGCCTCTTTGGCAAACAGGAAACAGAGATTTTACCATCTGTTCGACCCGACAAGGAGACTTGGTGTGGTGCTATCACCCTGGTCCGTGACAATCTCAGCTATTTTGGCAATGTTCGAGGAGGGCGTATACGGGCTTCATCGTTTGTTGGGAAGAGTCGTTCTGTGTGTCTGAGCGGCGAACACGAGAAATTGCCTGTGTAAGAATCTTATCACCTATAAAATCTATCGAGTCTTTCTAATAAATTACCAGGCCTTCCATGATGACGATGATACCAACATTCATTGCTGGTGCTGTTGCTACTGGAGGTCAAGAGGGTTCACTTTCGGACCCAGCACACGCAGATCCCTCGAGATCTTCTGCAGCTCTTTGGGAGGGTAGGCTACAGCTCCATCCAGGTACACCTAAAGCGGACCCAGCGTACATTCGATTTGGCGGTGACCATAACGTTGTCTGACATTTGTGTGTTATTAACTTATGTCTTAAGCTTATGTGCTGGTGTGGGGCTTGGACTGACGCCACCTTGTAAATAGGAGACACTACCAAAGAGGGTACCTCCACTCCTATTATCATTGTCCTTCCCTAGGCTGGTTCGTCCTTTCCTAGCCTTTGATATCGTATTATTACACCCTAGAATAGGCTATTAGCTCTTAATGGGTTTGTTTTTTCATTTTCTGTGGTTATGATCTCGTATATAACCGGGATCATCTCGGGTTATTTTGTCACAATTGTAGCTCTACATTGTGTATCAAGTTTAATTTTTAATCTGGAAAAGGGAAATGCATAACATTCAATGAAAAGAGTTGCGCCGTTTGGCATAAGATTAACAATGGAAAAGGGCTTCGCCGGGAATCGAACCCGGGCCACTTGCAATTAGATGTCTCCCAAAGCAAGTATCGTACCTCTAGACTACGAAGCCTCGTTGTCAGGTCTCAAAATTGTATAATATATAAAGGATGATGGCCGAAAGATTAGGTCATGATAAATATTGCTGCCAATAGATGGGTAACATACATTTTGTCTTACTTCCTAATTCACTTGAGTCCCATAAAAAAATTAGCAGAAAATTAACACCTGAAGAGGAGGGGATTGTCCTCAACTGTAGACATAACAAAAACTAAAAGGCAATTCTCAGCTAACATGCATGCCTAACTTGTCCATTGAAATACTCACCGATCAATCCTTTGCCGGGAATTGAGCCGGGGCCACTTGCAGTCGACGAAGTATCCAAAAGTAAATATCGTACCTCTATAGGCTATGAATCCATGAGAAACTTGATTGATGCGAGTCCAGCAACATGCCTGAGACGCAATGTCGAAAAATTGAGACGGAGCGAAATAATTGGAAAGTGTGGGAATTGTGATGTTGACGCAGAGAATTGTTTGGAGCGGTATTCGTTTGACCAAACTCTGACTTACCTTCTCGTATATGGCCTTCTTCTCCAACAATCCGACTTCTGTTACAACGAGCACGTCCACATCCGGTGATAAGGATATTGAGGTCACAGAACCACCCCCGGACTCAATCTCTTCCCTTTCTTTTTCAACACAGGCGGACTATCTGGCCGTCGGGAGCTGGGACAATAGCGTGTGTTCTCTACCATAATCAGCCCCCTCGTTTCTGACTTATCACTCTAGGTTCGAATCTATGAAGTAGGGAATCAAGGGCAGACACAAGGCAAGGCTATATATCACCACCAAGGTCCTGTCTTGTCAACTTGTTGGAATAAGGTATGTTTTTCTCTCTGAGGTCTTGAATGGGCCTCAAAACCACTATTAGGATGGTACAAAGATACTTTCTGGCGGTGCTGACAATGCTGGTCGTATGTTTGACGTCACAACTGGTCAAACGACGCAGGTTGCCCAACATGACGCGCCTATCAAGGTTGTTAAATGGATCGAGACCCCGCAGATGGGTGTTCTGGCTACTGGCAGTTGGGACAAAACGATCAAAGTATCCTTTCGAGTCCTCAGTATAAGCAATGGGCTGACTCGCATTAGTACTGGGATCTTAGATCACAAACTCCCGCCGCTACCGTCCAATTACCGGAAAGATGTTATTCCTTTGACGTACAATACCCTATGCTCGTTGTCGGAACGGCTGAGCGTCACATACAAGTTTTTAATCTCACCAACCCCACTACTCCTTACAAGGTTTTCAGCTTCTGCTCCGATGACAGAAACGTATTTAGCTTTTTTGCAGACCCTAGCATCACCCTTAAAGTGGCAAACTCGCGTTGTCTCATGTTTCACTGCTGCTCAGAGTAGCGGATTTGCAGTTGGGAGTATTGAGGGTCGCGTGGCCATACAGTGAGTGCGCTCAACTCGAAGGTGTCGAAAATCTTATTAAATTCTTATTTTTCTCAGGTACGTTGAGGAGTCTGATTCATCGTAAGTCTCTCAATCAGTCTTCCATATCCGAAACCTAAATCAGAATTTAGCAATAATTTTTCTTTCAAATGCCACCGCCGTGACTCGAATAATGCCAAGGACCAAGCCCTAGTTTATCCGGTTAACGATATTTCGTTCCATCCTGTTTATGGGACTTTTTCGACTTCCGGTATTTTGCTTTGGACCCAAATATCATCCTCGAGCTGATCGAAATTTTTGTAGGATCCGATGGAACCACACACTTCTGGGATAAGGACGCACGCACCCGTCTGAAGAGTAAATCATTTCTGATGTCTCTCATTGAACGTTGATTATCTTATTGTTTAACTAGGTTTTGAGGCTGCATCCGCACCTATCTCATGCACTACTTTTAATCGCACCGGCAATATCTTCGCATATGCCGTATCATACGACTGGTTAAAAGGTCACTCTGGTATGACTTCCGGGCTGCCAAATAAAGTGATGTTGCATGCTTGTAAAGATGAGGAAGTTAAGAAAAAAATCCGGAAATAGGCTGCGAATTTCATCGATATCTCTTCATCTGTTGCTCTACAATAGTTCTTGTACAATTCGTTGATCTGTCCCGCTTGCCTGGGCGAGGGTCCCCGAGCTGCATTGTTTTCGAGATACATTTCTCTAAATTTAAATTCTAATAAATGACTTGCTCATGCGCTCAAGCAGTGACAGTGCAATTCATGGGAGGTTCAGGAAGGATAAGAGCCCTGTATTTCTGGTGGAGAATTATGGCTCAGGCGTGACACCCATCATCTTCACCCAGCTCAGGGCTATTCCTCTCGCTATGACCGAAAACTCGATCCGTTAATCGAAATGAATTCAGAGTTAGAACGCTCCAGTGGTTGGTGACTCGCAAGGCCGCTCTGTTGCCACGTTTTGGTTTGGATACCCCTCCGGCACCTCTCCACAGAGCTGGTGATTCATTCAATATGGTTAATCGTGGTCTAGGAAGTAGGTTGGGAGTTACAAGAAAACCTGTCCCAGTCTTTCTAGCACCAAGCCAGGATGATGGCAAGGTCGAAAGCATTCTGCGGATTCAGAAGAATGCGAGGGCAGGAATTTCAGCTGGAAAGTGTATAAAGGCCGGAATGAAGCCGGTTGATATAAGATCTTTGTCTTTACCCTTCCACGACCAAAGGGGAGGAGTTTTGTGCCACAGAGATCTTGCTACAGCGATGTGATATATCGTCCTTGTTTTTTTTGCTCCATTGTATGTACCATTTTACCCCTTCGATCTCCAATTTTCGTTCGCACCTTGCCATAACTCGAACACACGACGATACCTTATCCGTGAGCTTTTGAGTGCCACAATTCGACCAGAAGAACAGATTAACTAAACAACTGTCCATTGTTTTACTCGTAGGTTTGTTCTACAATTTCTGTCTATATTTATGGTAATAGGAATCGTATCCAAATCCAACGCGCAAACATGTCAACCGAGAAAAGTGGATATGGAGAGAACAGTGGACGTGGAGAGAACAGTGGACGTGGAGACAGCAGTGGATGTGGGGGGAACAGTGGATGTGGGGAAGGCAGTGGAAGTAGTATTGATAGACCCTCCGGGGCTAGTGGTCCAAACCTGATTGACGTCATTGTCAGTACATTTCCAGATCTGTACCTGATTGGCGTTGGCAAGATTGCCGTCTGTGAGATCGAGGCAGAAACCTTGAAAACCATGTCAGATTCTGTGAAGGGGAAAGTAAATGCACTATCATGCCTTGATTGGTCAGAGCGATTCTATCATCGTCAGTGTAAAACCAGTCCTGGGCTGGAAGGTTATCGAAACACTGCCAAATTTTCATTCCAACGCCATTTGTAGGGTTCGAGCCAGCATCGAGACAGAAATCTGTCCCAGAAAGTCCGACACGGCCTTGGCCAGAAGCAATGTCCCAATTCTGAGAAGGGGTACCGTTACAGTCAAAACTATATGACAAGTGATATGAGCCTCGCAGAAACTATCCTTGCAGAGGATGCCACCACGAACATCAAGACACTTCGTTGTGTTTCCAATTGGGTGAAGTAAAGACGACACAGGAGTAGTGGACGTGGGAGGAGCTGATATTGTAATTGTGGCTGGAGCGGTTATACTACTGGAGATCCCAGAGGACTCTGAAGTGACGGATTCATAATAGATGATGAAGTCTGATGGTCATGTCCTTACCAGCAGAACTCGCGGTCTTGACCATGAATGCAACGAGGGCACAGACCAATTTATAGGACGGCATGTTGCAAGGCAGGTTAATTCGACAGGAGCTCAAGAAATGCAGAGATTTGAGCTCCACCTGAAGCCTGACCACCTTTTATATGTATCTACAGAGAATCCTTGCTTTGTTGCGGCCATAAGTCTATCTCGGTTCCACTGCAGGGGTACAAATAGCTTGTCTTCCAAGAACAATTTTGGTATCAAACCTTACTTGTGTCACCCCCCAAATTTGAAAAGATTTAGGAGTACCCAGAGAACCGCTTGAAATATTAAGACAAGTCAATTTTAATTATTTATTAAGCCTGGGACACATTAAAGAGGCGCGACGCTCATCTTGATTTGGATAGGTCCTTGCCTGCAACAAGCTTTACAGCATGCTGAATTTTCATTATTGGTTTCTCCCATCATCGGAAAATCTAGTCGGACGGGCACATGAGAAATTGCGTGCTGATGCGAACAAAATAATGTGTGTCATGGACTCATGAGGTGTATTCTAGCCACTTTCTGTCTAGATTGGTAACATTCACATGGAGAATGTGGAAGTTGAGAAGTTGAGTATATCTCAGGGTAACACCAAAGAAGCTGTTCAAGAAGCTCAAATTTCGAACATGATCAGAAACATGACGAGTAGACGACAATAGACAGTCGCATACCTGCAAGTAACTGCGCTTCGATGCAGCCAAATACGTCTCCTATACAAATTGGATGTAGCCTGATATCAAAGGACAGTTCAATATTGACATTCTAGGTCTGATGTTCGAATACGATTACTCTAATGGTTCTTTCCTTCCTAGTGATGGGGCAGTTTGGTTCTATCTCAACGCGGCATACTTCTTGGAAGGAGACAATATAGTTTGAATTGTTCGTAATTATGCAATCGGCCAACAGTATCCAAAATATTGCACATTATACACAAAAAGTGAGGTTCAGAATTCATAAGTTGTTTTCAGAGAGTTAGCAGACACTCCCAATTTTCAATTTATGTAGTTTCACTAAGTCAACATCATTTGCAATGTAAAAACCTTGAGTTTGAACATTGACTGACATATGGTGATGACGTCGACCCGCGTCTTGCTGTCCCAGTTGAATGACAGGTTTTATTGGAGATTGTAACAAGTCGGGTTCAGAAAATCGTCAATAGTATCGTGCTCCATTCTAGGGACAAGAAAGCTTCCAACTCCAGCTGGTGATATTTATTTAGATGACCTTGCATTGGACGTCCCATCTGGTAAAAACCATCTCGAATGCCATCGGAAGAAATGAATCCGAGATAGTGTTCAACCGCAGAATGCAACTGAACCTTGAATAGTGCCATGTTGTGGGACTTACTAATTAATCTCATCACTCAACTAGTAGCCTTCACCTTTTTAATGCATACCATGCAATCCGATGAGCCCTTGAGCTAGGTCGTTATATGTATTGGACCAACAGTATAATGTCCTGGAAAGGAGCCAAATGAGTCGTCGACGCCTGGCACAAGGGTATTATACTTTCGTAAATCCTCGAATGAATTATTCACCTCCCAGGCGAGAAAGCGTAAGTTGCTCATAACATCAAAGCTACTCTGCTTGGTGAGACCTTTATGTTCTTCGCTACCATCATGGGAACGCTTATGTGTGATAGCTCATCCATTCGTTCATGTCAACTGGGCCAGAATCTTTTGAGTAAAAACGTCTGTTCGGTTCTTGTATGTATGAGGCTTTCGTAGTGTTATAGAATCAAGATCCACGGCGAGAATGCTCCTTCTGGTTTCTGACACCTACATTGCATTGATCGGCCTTCCCAGACTAGGGTGGGATATGATGACTTTCAAGAAGACAGGGTAATCAGGAGATCTTTGGGTGTTCCTCGGTGAACCCATCAGAGGATCAACCTCTGGTGCATTTGTTATCCATACTTCGTTGGGACCCGTCATGATATCAGGGTAAATCGCGTTAACGTTCGACCCTCGTCATGTCCACCTCGCAATCTACTGTTTATGTTAAGCAGTTGATGACTTACATTGTTATCCATCTCATGTCGAAAGAACTCTGAGATTTCGTGGCGAAAGGGCGGGCCATGATATTAGTACCAGGCAGACAACCAATCAAGTAATATTCCGGGCAATACCAACAAGACGTAGAGCTAGGGTAGAGGAGCTTAGAAAACACTCCCACTAGTACTATACATGAAAAGTCCCACTTCCTTTGATCAGTTTATGCTTGTGAGAAATCGCTGTAGTGACCATGCCTCAGTTGTGTCTCTACGACTTTATCTTGTCATTTCTACTGGTATCACCGAGCAAAAAAGTTTCTTGTTAAGTCCTGTGGAACGAAAGGTTTTAAATTGCGATTCTCACAAATTATCGAGCTCAGCAGGTGAATACCCCCCGCTCCTATTCCTTCCGATTTCGAAATTGTTTTCTAGTTGTTTTCTTTAGCTGCCTCTCATGGACACTATCTTATAGCAAGTATGGTCCATTATTAGTTATCAGTAATAATACATTAGCAAATCGCCAATAAAAATAATAATGTCTGCATAGAAATTCATCAATGCTTTTTTAACGCTTGAACTTCAAGAAGAGGATCTAGCGCTGAGTCCGGATGACGATACGATTTTCCCACTCGATCAGCCCATGTGAAGTACTGATTTCTGTCAGAAAATCATATCAATGAGTAACAGATAACTACATACCTGACCATAATTACAGGTAAAATAGAGATGATGAAGCGTATGATGGGCTGGCCCATTGATAACATTTTCCAATGCATGTCCAGTTATCATATCGGAGTCATGAATCTGAATTCGGAGTCAGTATAAATGGAGCAATATCAATCATCAACGATGACACACAAAGATGCTCCAAAAGTTCACAGCGACAAACAAACCCAGGTAAACCATACGATGGAGTGGGAAGATGAAGATGAATAGATGATAGGGAACGGATTGGAGATACCCGTCAACAGGATGAAATGCATGCGATGCGAAAGGCGTAGGAACTAATGATATCAGTTCAGCCTAGTCCGGGACATTCAAAACTGGTCAACTCACTAATCCATTTGTGATGGGGCTTGTGGAAGGTCTTATAGATTGCTGGAAGATGAAGCCAACGATGAATCCAGTAGATATTATAGTCAGTAAACAAGAGGAACCTTGATAACGTGAGTAAATTCGAGATGATTGATATGCGCAGGATACTCACAGTGGCACAGAAAGTATCAGATATATATATCCATATGTGTCCCACCCGTCATATAGCCTCGAGTAACCCAATACTTCAGCTTCAAACCAAGGCAGTGTCAGGATGATCATCAAAGGGAAACTCTGCATGCTGGCACGTATTTCTCGCCTAACTTGGTTCTTGAGAAAACGAGGATGTCTCATCATTTCATGATTGAAGATGAATTTGTACGATAATCCGGCAAACAGGAAATACACGATGTGAATCCCTATCAGTGTAACCGCTAACAAGGATATCAGTTGGCGCGGAAGGTAATCGCGGGGCCACGCCGACATTTGAGATATCGATGGTTGTGAAGCGACTGTCTGCGCCCAGAGGGTTGCAAACTTGTCGGCATGAAGTGAAATCGAGGAATTTGCTGGAACTCGTTCTGGGAATGATGCAAGGACAGGGGAGGTGTTGTTCAGTGAGCAGGTAAGCCCTGGTGACACCGTGAAGGCGGTAAGGGGGATGAGGTTAGCCCAAACCCGATCGAGGAAATAATCGTCGCAAATTTGCAAAACGAGATCCATAGAGAAAGAGATTATGTGCTGCGTAGCATCTGGGATCTTTTATGTGTTTTCGCGATCAGACCACTTTTTCTTCACGTGAACGTTGTGATAAGATGTATAATATTTTTGTAGGGCTGACAAATCATGATTTTCAGCTGGCTTGTCAAGTATTCGACTGATCACATCAATCATGCCGAGTCTGTTGAGTTTAGATATATAGAAGAAAGCGAGGGGGGCGAAAACTCGTTACAAATGTGCAACAAGTCCCATCTCAGCTACTTGTATCTATTTCTATCGACCATCCTGAATGGAATATCTTCAGGAGAAGAAACCTGATAGTAACGCTCGATATTCTGACAGGTTCTACAATCAATCAATCAATCATGGTCCCCAGAGTTCCAGGTCATTTTGCCTGATTCAACGATTGTGAGTCGTGCCGTATGGATACATAAGACGTGTTCTCCGAGAGAGAAATCATTGATATAATACAGGGTGAGCATTGTACAATGATCCAGTGACTATGGTAACTATGTTCCACCTTTTGTGGATGTTGTAGATCAGGCGTTCTCCGACATGATTATCTCAACTGATATAGGAGGTTCACTCTGACTGCTTCATCTCCACTCGATTGACAACCAAAGGAAAATCATCTCAATCAGCTCGTGAAGGAGGCGCAGTGAATGAGGCTCTATCCTAGACCGTGTCCGTATCACGCAAATTTGACATGTCTGGGTACCCAGGCCGATACATTGCTGATGCATTGGGTGACTATGATTTGTTCGGGAGGGTGTCACAGGCGGTTCACATCGATGGGAGGCAACTCAAGATTGTGAGAAGATATTCCTTGCACAACTTAGACGGTGAACCTATCAATTTGTGGTGCATCCACGAAACAACCCAAGTCTCAACCTGGACCAATGAAACGCCTCCAAATGATACCTGGGAATCGTCGTGATTGGTACCGAACCCTGGAAAAAATTGCTTAATCAGGTTGAGTCTGACACAAAGAGCTCAGCCGTTTCGTCCTTTGTATCTTGGTTCCCCATTGGGATTTTGTGTAGTGTGCGATGGTGCTAATGTTGGCAGGGCGTGGATAACGGCGCGCAGCTCACTGCGACTCTGAGAATTTACGAAAAATCGTATAAATACTGGAGAATCTTCCGTCTAATTATTCGTCATACTACCAGTATGCTCCTCCGTGTTGTCACGACTCTCGCTACCGCCGCCCTTACCTTGGCAAATCCCCTCATAGCGAGGCAAACCACCAACACCAACCCGCAGATCGGAAATGTCTTGAATCAACTTTCCGTCGCCAACCGTAAAATCGTTTTCAATATAGGTATTTGAGCTGTTTAATATAGGAGGAATTTTAACGTTAAAGCTCATACCATCTCCCAGTGACTATGCAGGCCAATAACACTGCGACCGATGGCACCATTGGCGTCCAAGTCCAGAACCTGGTTACAGCTTTTAACGGCGCAACTTCAGACTTACTGGCCATTCCAGTTAGTGCTGGCTCGACAGACGACTTACCAAGGGATATAGATCTGAGCCGAGTCCTGGGCGAGGCGATTCAGTGCGCAAATGTTCAGAATCGAACCTAAAAAACCTCCTTCACATCATGATGTATAGGGTTACTGCTACTGGTCTTTCCGGTCTCCAAGCTCAGCAATCTGTGCCCAATTTCGGCAACATGATTGGCCAACTTGATCCTGCTGTAGCTGCAACAATCAATGCTCTGAACACCACCTTACCCAACTCTCTTGGCTTTGTACACACCCTGTAAGCTTTTCATGGATTGAATGGATGGTAGCCCACTCATGTATTCAGGATGCTTGACGCCTCCCAATTCCTTGGCGATGAAGGGGATTGGTCGGAAACACTCACAGCACTTGGTTTCGAGTAGTGATTTGTCGTAACAGTATACCTGACATATCGATAACAGGTAGATTATGTATTAGTGGTACACTAGCTTGATTTTTTGTCATGTCTAGGTCACATCACAGCGGCGAAAGTTTAAATCATCACGTAAAAAACCTCATTCATTCGACACCACCCCATGGGAAGAGAATAGGCACGGTTCTAAAAGTTAAGGATGAGAAACGGAATTGCAAAACAAAAGAACGAACCGTTTATAGCCCTGCCATTTTGGATTATCACCGAATTTTTCATCACCCGCACGTTCCAAGAGGGGTATGCCGGTAACCTGGTAGGATTAAAGGTCAACAAGTGAACCTTGTTAGTATTAGAAAACTTGCCTTCCGGAGCAGAAACCAGGTGAACAGGGGACTGATCGCAGCTATAACAACTGTACCAGATGGAAAAGCGGATTGTAGGGGGACAGTGGACAACGCCCAGATACCAGTCCAGACACCAACTTCTCCCACATAACTGGGCCGGCGATGTCAGGAGCTGTAGGAATTCATGGAGAAAACGCACTTGGGATGACGGCTAATGCTCCAAAGTCCGGAAGAGATGAAATTTTCATTGTGCTGCTTGAGGTCCTTCGCCTTTCTCCAGGCAAACTTTTGGTAGTCTGCAAAGGTTTCAAATAAAATACCTCCAATATAGATACCAAGGGCCGCATAATCGCGCATGCTAAGGGTGGCGCTCAAACGAGCTTGCGATGTATTGACCAGCCAGACGGGGAGGCCGACAAGAGCAATCCAAGTTGCTGTGAAAAAATGTAACTCCAGTTATGAAGGTGAAAGCCATGATCTCCTACCTTGGCCAAACCAGGAAATAGAATACCTGACAGGTTGCTTCTTGATTTCGTCAAAGCGTGAGTCCCGACCGGATTTAATAGCACGCTATGGATCTGTGAGCAAGCATCCACCATCCAGAATGCGCATGAATACCAGGGCCAAGAAGCTTCCAAGCTTGAGACTCCAAATAGTGACGGCGGCAGTTAACGCGAGCTTATGAGGCGGGAAAGTCGAGAGCGAAGGCAAAGGTTTCTGTATGCCGTCCAAAAACTTGGCTTTTAAAGCAGGATAGTACAAGGATATGAAAGCGGTTGATACCCAGCCGACTGCGCCGCCCAGATCAAAATACTTGTCGTTTTGTTGAGGAACGGATACCATTGCGAACACTAGAAAAGTCATTAACCATTTAGCCAGATTGAATCAAGCAATCGATATGTACATGCTTGGGACGCATATGCGGTGGTCAAAGCAGGGGCAAGGCGAGAAAATACAGCCATTGTGTGTGCGAGGGACCAGCAAGAGGTGAGAAGAGGATTCAGATGAAACAGGATGACTATTCTGATCCTTTTAAGCCAATGATCTAAACTCTGGATCCTTCACGTATCATGATCAGCCCACAAAGATAGAATAATGATCGAATTAGCAAGTAGCTGATGAGCTGGAGTTTGGAGTTGGAAAAACGCAAGTCTATGCAATGATGATGTCATGCCTCTATGAGTGGAAGTAGTAAGACACTGTACTGTCTGTAAAGCTTTTGAGCCCCGACAGTGAATTTGATCGAGGATCATACGTAGCTCCTACAGGTTTGAGTAGGAATACGTGTGATGCGGCAGAAATGGACACACCAGGTAAAATGCACGATCCAGTCAGTCATTGTTGCTGTCACAAGACTAATGTCAAAAGCTGATTGTAGACTGTTCTTGCACGATAGGGAAATAATTTTATTGAGATTTTGATGATATAGTTTTTCTATCACTGTAGAAGTGACTAGCGAGTGCTTCTTGTTTTCCAATGAGATCTATGGCCTGCATGACATAAGCATCCTAGTAGTTTCGGGATCCACTAGGCCCACGGGTCCATGCGATTATGTCAGACAGGCTAAACTTGAAATAGTATAGTCATTTTAATTATAGTATGAGCAAAAAATCAGAATATGAGCTGAATGCCTGCAAAAAACACTAAGAAAGGTTGAAGAGCAACAAAAGCTGCTTTCTGGGAGAAATCCATGTACAGGCACCTTTTCTCGAGTCTATGGGCTCCCATGCTCCCATGCACTTGATGCCCTTCAAGGAAAACCTCTTCTTCTCAGTCACTTTCATTCACATTAGTATCTGAAACGTAATGGAGCTCCACAGTTGCTTCTCGAGCCTCGTCAATGGGTTGAACCAATTATGGCTCAAAACTCACTCCCAAGGCCAATTACAAAGTGGGAGCCCAGTCAATTTGAAATTGTTGAGACTCAAACTCAAGTAATCCGACATAAGGCTCCAAGCCAATGTACGAAGTGTCATGCAATTGGTCATATGAGGACCTCCAGAGCATGCCCTCTATGTTATTCAGATATACTATAAATAATTCTAGTTTAGCTTGTCTGACATAATCACACGGACCCGTGGGCCTAGTGGATCCCAGTTTCCTAGTAGTTTACATATCATTCTAGATCACTCATAAATCAAAGAGAATTGATTAACGACCATCCATACTGATAGTTGTGGCTGGAAACACTCCAGGAGAGAACCCCTGAAGAAGAGTGGGCATCGGGAAAAACCCACGGCGTGGACAGGTTGATGTTTGCAGGCGACTGTTCTCCTCTTTGTAGTTTGCAAGCATCTACAATCGAATGTACGCGCCGCGGTGGGTTTGTATGTGATGACGAAGGATTACAATCGCTTATCATCTTTTGATGGGGATTCCGACTTGCGACTTGTATCATGCCGTTGAGTTTCTTGAGTCGTCGTTCGTGCTCACTCCAGCTTGAAACAGGTTTTCTGCTGGTGTGATCTTGTTATCAACGCACAGCCAACGGATTGTCGGTGTAATCGGGGTGCTGCGCTGACATTCGAGATGACGACTTGAGACGTTCACCTGTTGCCATGTGCGTAGGCCATCATCGACGTGGCGTGTACGCCTCAATACTCATGCGAAAGTCCCTCATGCCTGAACCTTGTCCACCTCTTCCCATTCTCCTTTTGGCTACTTAGATCCAGCCTGGCTTTGCAGTTTGACTTTACACGAGAAGGAGTGCGTGCATGTGCATCTTGATATAATTTGAAATTCGGCACTCTGCCTGGTCGTTATCTGTTCCTAGTTGTTAGATTCCGTCCTTGGTAACGGAAGTAGAGGACCAATACCTTAAGCCGAACAAAAAACTTGAATGCATCCATCCACATCTGAGCCCTATCGCAGGCTCTCAGACAATCCGTCGAGATTCCTTCGTTCCCAATGACGAGTGCTGATCAAGGATGTAAAAGCGTCTTGAATGTCGTTTGTACCATTCTCGCTACTGCCTTTCCTTCAAACTTTCCTAACTTGACTAACTCATTCGAACTAGGCCTGGTTGTCAGGCACCGTGAACTTCAGGCTTGAATGAGTGAACTTGTCGCCCAAGTCAAGACAGGCTGCTCGCTACTAGAACCCTGATGTTGCGCCCTGTTTAGGCCCTCCGCGCCTTAGTTTGATTTTGACCATACCTGCTCCTTTTGACCAGCCAAAATGCCTTCCTCTGTCGTGCGTAGCCCCATACAAATTCTCTCTGAAATACATCCTTATCATCCGCTACCCTTCGATCATCGTCGGGCGTAGATGACTTTGAAACGTATCAATCGCGAAATTGCCGATTTGAAAAAGGAGGATCTCGGTAGTATATTGCTTCAACCAACCGAGGGAAATCTACACGTCTGGAAGGGCATCATACCAGGGCCAGAAGGCAGCGTATACGAAGGCGGCGTTTTCCACGTAGAGATCAACTTACCCGTAGACTATCCGTGAGTGACGTCTTTTATGTTGTCTGTTTCTCGTCTTTTCGCTCTCCCAGTTTCCCTGATTCTCATTCGCTAATTAGTTTCTCTGCCCCGAGGGTGATTTTTAAGACCCGGTGAGCCCTCTTCGAGTACTCCATGTTTGGTAACAATGCTCATCGGGATATTCTACTTGTTTTGTGTGTATGCTGTGGAAAATATCTCAGTATATACCATATGAATGTCAGTACCCAGGTTGCCCTATTTTCTCATCTCCTGAATGGATTCTAGATTTCAGAGAGCGGGAGTATTTGCATCGATATCCTCAAAACCAACTGGTCCCCAGCCTTATCCCTGTTCAAAGTGATGCTCTCAATATCTTCCCTCTTGACTGATCCCAATCCGAGTGAGTGTCCTCATACTTACCTTGATGTCGATGGTTGACCCCACTCAGAGGACCCCTTGGGTAAGCCGTTGTGTCTACACCTTTGTCACACCTTCATAGAGACTACAATACAGTACCTACTGTTGCGACCCTGTATACCCATGATCGCAAGCAGCATGACACCACTGCACGTGAATGGACAAGACTTTATGCAAAGCCCGAACCCTCACTTGCACCAACCTCGACCCGGACGGCACAATCGTCCTCATCTAATTCTCACCTCTCATCACAGCAATTACCAGAATCACCAAGAGGGCGAGGTCCAAGGCGTGCTGCAGGGGGTGCGAGGAATGTGAGAGCTTCAACAAGTGCAGCTGGATCTCAGGCTGCTATGCCAGTCATTGTTGTTGATGACGAGAATGAAGCCTCCCCTGGACCTCACCCAGATACTGCAACTAGTCGTGCCCCGAACACGAACAGGAAGAGAAAACGAGGTGTACAGAGTCAAGATGTTGTCGATCTTGTCGCAGAAGATACCACTTCAGGTTCCGCTGCAAAGAGACCACGAAATAGTGATGATCAGATAGGTGGAGACGTCATTGTAATTGAGGATGATTAGATCGCCCGTCGTGGACGCATTGTATCTGTACTGTTATACAATTTAATCTTGGTTAGTGGTGAGGAGGGTATGTGCTTGTGTGTAAATTCATTCACACGGTCCTTCTTGGGTCAGCATCATGACGATGCAATTGATCTATGAGGTTTTTCGTATCACAAAATCTTATCGTTGTCCACATCGTCGTTTTCAGTCTTCCACGGTCACTCAAATGACCAAAGTTGCTCATCCTTTTGACAAGGCACGTCTTGAGGCCTTGTTGAACAGAAGGTTTTTTTATGCGCCTGCTTTCGAAATCTATGGAGGTGCATCCTGCTCTATTCCTTTTTGTCATCGTCATCATCATCATCATCACCTCCATCTGACTTTTCCTCCCTTCTTTAGGTGTTGCTGGTTTATATGACTATGGCCCACCGGGCTCCGCATTGCAGGCCAACATTATTGATCAATGGCGCAAACATTTCATCGTGGAAGAAGGTATGCTCGAACTTGATACTACCATTATGACGCCAGCTCCGGTTTTCGAGACGTCTGGTCATGTGGCTCGGTTTGCGGATTGGATGGTGAAGGATAATGAGACTGGAGATGTTCTTCGTGCGGACCATTTGGTGAAAAATGTTCTTGAGGCTAGGCTTGTTGGGAATTTGGAAGCTAGAGGTGCTGCTGCTGCTGTTCCCCAGGATGACCAGGGCAAGAAAAAGAAGAAGAGGGCTACTCAAGCGGTTGCTGTTGCCCTTGATGAAACGACTGTGAAAGAGTATGAGACGATTTTAGCCCAGGTGCGTTTCCGAGTCCTGGTTTGATGGGTTAGAGATCTGATTCGTATGTTGATATCTCAAGCTGGATAATTTCTCTGGGCCACGACTTGGAGAGCTCTGTCGTATACATGATATTCGTAATCCGGATACTGGTAACGAAGTTGGTGAACCCCAGCAGTTTAATCTCATGTTTACGAGTAGCATCGGTCCTACTGGTCAGCACCCAGGGTACGTCAAGCTTTTCAACCTCTTTTTTTTTATGTGAATAATTCCTATATCTAGCTATCTCCGTCCTGAAACTGCTCAAGGGCATTTTCTCAACTTCTCTCGTCTGCTCGAATATAACAATGGCCGGATTCCTTTCGCATCAGCTCAAATTGGTCGTTCTTTCCGCAATGAGATATCACCTCGTGCTGGTCTTCTCCGTGTGCGCGAATTCACAATGGCGGAAATTGAACACTATGTCGATCCGGAGAACAAGAACCATGAGAGGTTTGATGAGGTCCGCGATGTTGAGATCATCCTGCTCGATCGACACGTTCAAGAGGCTGGTAGTAGTGAGACGAAGAGGATGAAAGTCGGAGACGCCGTGGACCAGGGCGTCATTGCGAACCAGACCCTCGGATACTTTGTAGCAAGGATTCACCAGTTTTTGCTCAAGATTGGCATTAACTCCCAGCGTTTGCGTTTTCGCCAACACATGGCGAACGAGATGGCGCATTACGCGGCCGATTGTTGGGATGCGGAAATTCATAATTCGACGGGCTGGACTGAATGCGTTGGGTGTGCAGATCGAGCTGCCTATGATTTGTCTGTTCATAGTGCAAGGACGGGACATTCTTTGATTGTTCGACAGGCGTTGAAGAACCCGATTGTCATAGAGAAGGAGGCTGCCGAGTGGAATAGGAAAAATTTGGGCCGGACATTCAAGCAGGATGCTGGCGTCATTCAGAAAACTGTTGAATCGTTGGACGAAGCTGCTCTGGTGAAAATCAGGGACGAACTTGCACAGGGGTGAGGTGTATTGACAGTTGTTGCTGTCTTGCTGAGTCGGCTTTCCTAGTTCCACTGTGATCGCAACAGAGGATGGGAGAGAGTTTCAGCTGACCCCAGATATTGTATCTATCGAACGGAAAGTCTTTAAGCAATCGAGTGAGTAAATCTTTTGACTCGCATCCGTTCGTTTCACGTACACGATGATCAGTTCGTGAGTTTACTCCGAACGTTATTGAGCCGTCTTTTGGTCTTGGGCGTATCCTTTACACACTGCTCGAGCATAGCTTTTGGAGCAGGGAACAAGACATTGAGCGTGGTGTACGTCCCGATTCGTGGAAGGCGTGTATGTGCTGATTTCGGCAATTAGGTACTTTCGCTTCCACCGTTGATTGCTCCCACCAAGGTCTTGATTGTTCCGTTGAGCGCCCGTTTGGAGTTTGACCCGTTGGTATTGGAAGTTTGTAGGTCGTCTTGGCTTTGAGCGATTTCTGGGACTGACCGTGTGGGCATGAAGCTACGAGACTGCGGCGTGCTGGTATCTTTTCCCGTGTTGATGACTCGAACACGTCCATCGGTAAACGGTACGCCCGAAATGATGAACTTGGGACGCCGTATGGTGTCACGATTGATTTTGCATGTACGTGTTGATTTTTTTGTTGGACTTGCTGCTCAAAAAATACAGCTGTGCAAAATCGCACGATGACGCTTCGGTAAAGTTGTCGTATTTGGTTGCTCACTTTTCTGACTGGCTATTTAGAGAGAGAGACAGCATGGATCAGAGGATTGGGTCGATTGACGATGTGATTGGGACAGTGACGGAGCTGGTGGATGGGGAGATTGACTGGGCTGCAGCGTGCCAGCGATTGGCAGCGTACGACGGTGTGCAGGCGATTGACTGATTAGATATTGCGTGTGATTTAGTCGTGCGAATTAAATTGATTTTGATTTTGCGCGGGTTGATTGTTTGTTTTGTTTGTGCCATGCAGACTCGCCGCGCGCCAGGCACGCCGCTGGGTGTGTTTCTCTCGCATGCGCCTGTTGCGCGTCGGACACCGTCTCTCCTCTCCGCCAGCACACAGGGGTCGCCGCGGACGCCGCGCAGTTGTGGATCGCCGTCGAACTCGGTGTTTGTGCCACCGCCGCCGAACCGGAAGAGCACGGACAGCTGGAACAGCTCGAATGCAGACGATCTCGAGTGGGAGTGGAGGCAGGACCAGCTTCTCCTCCTCTCAAGAGTACGCCTTTTTTTTAAATCTTTTTCTTAGCCTGCTCCTCACTCGCCCAGACCCTAGATGCCCTCCCTGCCCACCTTGCCACCCCCTTCAACGGCCCTGTCCCGCCCTCCAATCTCCTCGACAAAATTGCCCGCGGTGTTTCCCACGCCAAAGGCCCCGTCGACTGGCCCCACTCGCTCCGTGCCACACGTGCCAAGCTCATCGAGCTCGCCCGCCTCCGTGCCAGGGAACAGGCCGCCGCCGCCCACCAGCGCGACTCCATCGCCGAGGAGCCCGAGGACGCGATGGAAACAGAGGCCAGCTACGCCTACGCCCACGACGGCAGACAGAAGCCTCTGGCAATCCCGCGGCGTCCGTTGTACCGCCAGTCGAGCATGGACTTTATGTTGAATGCTGACAAAGACAACCACGAACATCTTGCCCGGTCTGTTGTTCTCTGGCTCTCTGTTCTTGTCACCTGACCTTCCTTGCAGTCTCTCCAGCCAACTGCAGTCCACTCAGCGCCAGGCTGCCTGCCAACCTCCTTCCACCTCAAGCTCATCCACCCTAAACTCCCTCTCCACCCTCCCTCTCCACCGCCGCAATTTCTGCAGGCCCCCCTCTTCTTCATCCCTTTCTATCATCAGCAGCAGCAGCGATGGCATCCTTCCAAACCCTCGAGTTCAGCGCTTGATGCACGATGACGGCTTCGTTCCTGTCGTCCCACCCAAGGATTCTTCAATCGGTACCAAGCGTCCACCCTTCTTTGGAGCTTTGGCCCAGGAAGCGAGGCATGCGCATCCATCTGACCAACTCTCTCGCCACACTTGTCCATCCTCAGACGAAGAGGAAAGGGTCCGCAGTCAGCACAAAAAAAAGGCTAGAAAGCTCTCAAGCCCATTGTGCACCAGGGCCACTTCTCCTGATTCTCCTGCTCCGGCAATCTCGCCCGTCACCACAAGGAAAGGCCACTCGGGGCTTTCTGGGACCGCAAGAGATATCAAGGCTGAGAACAAATCGTCCAAGGAAAGGAAGGAGAACGTCCAATTGTTGGGAAAAGTCAAACCTTCCAAGCTACCTCACCGAAACCCCAATGTGGTTGGTCCCGAATTAGATTCATCGCGCCCTCCCACTGTATCTGCTCGAGTTCCCCAGTCACCTCGATCCCCGTCTCCCACTCGTAGTGCACCAAGGGTGTTGGGCTCTGCTTTCCGGTCCTTTCCCGCTGCCTCTACTTCTCCCAGCAAAGCTCCCTTGTCCAGTCATTCTAATGACGCTAGTGCCAATCCCGACAACTTGAGAGGCAAAACCTTGCGTAGGGTCCGAAGGCTTGCGCCTGCGAGGAGGATTTCGTTTGGTAGCCTTATTCCGTCAGGTCATGAAGCTGATGCCGATGGGGAGGGTGATGGTGAGGAGAGAGGAGGGCATATTGAGCTCGGGAGTGCTTTTCAACTCCATTGATGGCTGTCTCCTCTCGACCTTGCGATGGAACCCAATCATTTTCAATATCTGTATTATCTACACCAACTTCTCTTCGTTCCTTGCCAGCTTATCTCTGCTGAAATACTGCTATCCTCTTTTGTTGCTGCAGTGGCGCAAACTTTGAATACCGCATGGAAGTTTTGATCCCTCGTACGTACAACCAAGCCAAAGTGGCGTTGATCATTCGTTGCTCTATACCGACATTCCTTTGACGGCTCTGATCTCCTCTCGTTTTCTTTTTCTTTGGTGGCTACCAGGACATGACTCTTTGGTCGTCCGAAGCGTCAATGCTGGGGGAAAGTGGTTGACGATATATATATTCGACAACATGACTCCCTTTTTTTTTTTTCGTATATCAACCCTCGTTTACACTCTCGTTGCATTCTTTCGTCTTTTTTTTTTTTTTTTTTCCCTCTCGCACAAAGACCAAAGCATTT
>Ga0153957_100041_pt1:82500-95000 | contig 96297 bp, 75 predicted proteins | sample TSFL041MetaG_FD_104745 | JGI IMG/M metagenome (GOLD analysis project Ga0153957, IMG submission 104745) | Attine ant fungus gardens microbial communities from Florida, USA - TSFL041 MetaG | ecosystem: Host-associated > Fungi > Mycelium > Unclassified | place: USA: Florida, Wekiwa... | reverse complement strand
CCTTGAGGCGGAGGATTGTATCTGGAAATGGAAGCTCTGTCCCCCTCACACTATATTTTGAATTAGGGGCTTGCCTCTCTTTCTCTCTCTACCGCCTGTGTCTATCTCCTGTCAAGTGTGCTTGTGCTCCCTGCCACGCTACTCTCACAGCAACCGTAACTGTGTGACTAACAACAACAGTACCAGTTCGTGCATCAGTGGTTCAAGTGCAGTGCCCAGAAACGGTTCAAAGATCTATGGCGACATAAATTTCCCAACAAATCTATGGGAAGTATATTAAAAATAATAATAAAGTAAGTGGCCTTAGTTTCATAACCTAAAGCACCGGTCTTCTTATCAACAGCAGAAGCAACCCTATGGGAGTCTCTTGGGTTCTCCTCTATGATTCACTTGGGTATGTATACTTTTTTTCTCTCTGGAGACATGGCTATCGTATGTCCACAGCGTTACAACTCGAGTTTTGCTCCGCATCAAACAACTCATCACGTGGGTATTATGTATTCATCTTCCAAGCTAGATTAGAAATTGTTTTTTACATTTACACTGGGGCTACCCATCATATGACGAGCAATCTGGCTGCATTTGTCTCATCCTCGCCGTACCAAGGCAAAAGTGTCGTCTTCACCGGTGACCACACCCCACTCTCTATTTCAGACATTGGTACGATCTCTTTATCATCTCGTTCTGGCAATGTTCCTCATCTCAATGATGCTATGTTGCTTCCTAAAGTCAGTCTCTCAAAAGATTTGATCGGTTGGACAACTTTTTGATGATCGCCAAAGCTATGCCATCTTTACTCCGACTTCCTCTGTGTTGTCAAGGATCTACACACGCATAATGTCATAGCTATAGGGTGCCGCCCGTAGCCAACCCATATATGCTTTAGACCTTGATTTTCCTCTGATTTATTTGTGTGGCTTCTTCATAACAAAGAGCTTCCTGATCTTAGGCAACTAAGGGCTTTTAGAGGTCTTCTTGTTGGTTGTTAGGTCTTCGACTACATGGAACACAAACAAGAACGCTTTCCATTGCTTCCTGCATCCGCTAGTTCTTTATTCTCTTCTTGGTTTAGCTGCCAGCTGGCCAAACACGGGCAACACCTACGAATTCCACTCTTCTGATTATTTTAATTCCATTAGCCCTTTTGCATTCTGATGTATGGGGCCCATCGCCTCTTTCTTCTTTCTTTGGTTATCGCATTCCTTTCTTAGAACTAATTCATAGGGGGTTAGTTCAAAGCTCGTTTATGGATGATGTATTTCGTTATAAAAAAAAATGCATTAAGCACAAACCTTACTAGATAGGGGGTACTTCAGTGCTTTCGGCTTTTTAAAGCTAAGGTTGAGAATTTCTTCTTTTGTCATCGGATTCCAGTTTTGCACTAAGATTCAGGGGGGGGGGGGATCTGTCTCATCAGCTTTCTCTCAGTTTACAGCCACTCATGGAATTGATCAAAAGTTCTCCTGCTCATATACCTGCCCAGATACGTCAGAAGCTTGCACCTCGCTCTTCTAATAAATAAAAAGAGCAGCCTGCATCTTTATCATCTTCTAGTAACGACCAGTTGTCTACGGATTCTCCCTCATACTCTATCGCAGCGGAGCCATCGCCATCTCTGCGCTTGAATGGTTCTCCCCGGCCCTGCAGCAAAGGAAAAGTTCTTTCTCTAAATCGGGCCCGGGACATTCAACGAAAAAGGATGACCCGATGTTTTGCCCTTTCTCCCCCCAAAAAGGCCCGGATCCTCTATTTATTTATAGGAGAATCTGCCTGCCCCGCTTTCCTCCCCCGCGGAAAGAGCTCGTTCGCCAAGTCCGAACTCCCACTTTCTCGTCGATGACGGCTCTCCTCGATGCTAGCAACCGCGTTTGACCCTTTTCCGTGCTTCTTTCCATTTCCTTACATTCTAGCTGAAGCAGAGACTTTACCTTTACTTAGATAGAGAGGGGCAGCGGTACCACGCCCTTCCGTGCTCGTAGGTTGACTTCCCTATGCATCCCGACTAAGGTCTCACAAACGTGCACTTCCCTTATGCATCCAGTCGCTTCACTAATGTGAATAGGTTATACATTATACACATTATACAGAAGGGTGGGTTGGTTATATACTCTTATGCGCGTTCCTTCTTCGAACCTTTTGGTATGTATTGCCCCCTAACTATAGATCAGATCCACCAGACGAGAAACTCAATTCCGCACTGCTGCTGAGTCGTCGGACTTATCCACCAAGGGATTCGTGGAATTTCTGTGGATTGCGTTGGAGGAAATCTACCAAAGCTAGGCAGATAGATAGACTCCTTTCCCGCTGCTAAGGGAGAGCAAGAAACAAAATCAAATGATTGTTTTTTAATCGGCGCCCCCTTTTGGGTATGCAGGTACTAAGAGTCCTCTCACTACCAACCAGCAGACATCATCTGGCTGGGTCTTGCCGGTATCAACAACAAGAAAAAAAACAACCAAATGGAAACAGCAACTAACTATGGCTCTTGGCCTAGACAACGTCCTAGGCGTAGGAGATCGGAGCAACAGGGAACGCCTAGACGACGTTTTTATTCTTGGGCTGCAGTAAGTAGATCGAGAGGTCGTTCCGCCCCTTGTCCCCGAATTTGGGTAATACGTTCTAAAAAAATCTTGCTCCAATCTGACCTAGCTGGCGAGCGATCCCAGTTCGCGGCAGAGAACAAGACAGCAAGCGAGCGTACCTTTGTTCGCTTCTTCTCCACCAAGCACGGAAGTTTAAGGATAACTGTAGGTCGGTGGCTACCTAAGGAAACTCCGATTCGATCCGCCCCCCGGCCGGGAGGCATCTATCTCATCCCGATCACAAGGAGAGGTTCACCATGATGGGGGTACTTCTTTTTTTTTCCCTTCCAGAAAGAATGAAATGCATAGGGGACCATCCTTTTGTTGCGGCATGCTCCTCAGATTTACGGATTCGCAGGGGGCCTCGGGCCCTACTTAGTTGCCTAACAATGACAAAGGCTTGCGAAACTAAGTAGGGCCTTTTGAATGGAATCTTAAGTAATCTATCAGTGGTGTGAAGCGGCTTTGCCCCTTTTCAGTAGGGGAGCGAAAGGTTAGACCTTAGAAAGTCAGCGAACAGCGGTTCTTCTATGTAGGTATGGCGTTCCCCCTTGACTCTCCTAACGTCGAGCTAAGTGACTTCGTAACCTTTGCGTAGCGTAGTAGAATGAAGGCTACGCACCGACGCTCTCTTATCTATTAGCCTAAGCGTCTTCGCTAACTCGCTCGCCTACTATACTATACTCTACTATACAATACATTAGTAGGGTAGGCTAGGCTAACTCAGCCGCTTACTTCTACTAATGTAGGTCTTTAGTAGCGTTGACAAAGAAGAACAGCCGGTTAAAAGACAGCGAATCTTTTGATTTATATATTCTAATATATATATATAGGCCAGCTTGACAAGCTACCCTTCCTCTTGATCTGAGGTGCGAAGAGAAACATCTCTTTTTTATGACTTCCACTTATCGATCCTGGCCCGGAAAAGTGACCGACCAGGGCCCTATTGATGAATGAAAGAGAGGGTTTATGAGCCCTAGCCCTGTAAGCCCACACCTGTGTAGAGTAGATCGTTCAACACCTGCGGCACAAACCCATTTTTGACCTATTGGTCCTAGTATCATAGGCGACCGAACGGCCGCCTCCTAATTACTAGACCAACCTGCTATAATAATTCCATAAACACCTAGCGAAGATATGGCAAACAAATAAAGTCCCCCCATGTTCGGATCTGACAATACCATACCATAATCAAAAGGTACAACGGCCCGAGCGACCAGACTTAACATAAATGTAGCCACTGGAGCCATTCTAAAAAGGGAGAAATTAGCACTACTTGGTGAAATAGGTTCTTTTAGAATCAATTTCAAACCATCTGCTAGAGGTTGTAACAATCCGAACGATCCCACTACATCAGGGCCCTTTCGACGTTGCACAAAAGCCATTACTTTACGTTCAGCTAGCACTAAAAAGGCTACTCCTAGTAGAAGTGGTAGAATTATTCCAAGTATTTCAGCTGGAACAGCTATGTACGTTTTAGATTTTCTATTCACTCATGATCTGACCTGGTCGACCCAATCATGATATTGAAGGATGGGACCTTTTCTCGAAAAACTCTCGGATCCCGAGAAGAGTTGAAGATGGTGCAACATCGAATCCTCTTACGTTACTTCGAATGGAATCTTAGCCCGCCTCACTTGCTTTCTTTACTGCATAAGGGCATAAACGAAGTCAAGGGATTTCCTTCTAACTAGTTGGCTGAGAGTAAGCAAGCTACCTTCATTCCACAGATTTATGGTTGAGTCAATAACATGCTCTGAGTCGGGAATCTTTGCTCTTCTCTTTTGCATTTCCGCTGCCTGCGTTCTTCTTCGTGTCCGTCCGTATCGCAAAGCTGGTCGACGCCAGCTGTAATGGTTGAAAATAGGGGGCCAACCAAGACCCCCTAAAAAAGCTTTGTTCGATAAAGCAAACAATTCGTTCCGACAACTTCGGACCAGATTAACTCCTTTGAATTAGCCGATCTTACAAAATAGATCGGGCGGGCTAGTTGGGAAGGGGTTATTCGCGGAGAAAAGAATCGCTGAGAGATAGATTCTACTATTTGGTCAGGACGAATGAGTGGCTGTGCAGCATGCTCCGGAGGAGATTGACCCTTCCACGAGTCAGTCCAGTCAGAAAGGGGAGGGCCCGCTGTCTAGACTGCATTTCGGGAGTTTGAACACCATCCCATTTCAACCAAAAATACAACCCTGTCAAAGGTATCTAACCTTCCTTCCTTATGAGTGGAAATCCAACCCCGTTTTGTCTTTTTTGCATAAAAACCAGCCGGCCGGTAATCTAATATATTATATATATATTTTTTTTGAAACCCGTTCTTCCGAAAATTTTTGAAAAGCGCATAGTTTCTCCTCCAAAAATGACCTCTCCAGTCGGGGAACGCATTAGAAATTAACCTAAACCAGTAGGTCCTTGAGCGGATCCCACGTTAGCCCCAAGACGTTGGTCTCTAACTAGAAAAGTAAATGCTTGAGCTTGAGTGAGAAGGGCCTCTTCCCCCCGCTGGTATTTTGCCTGTATGGTGTTTACCGGGCGGGACCTCGATCCGGAAGGTATGCCACTATCGGCTACTATCTATACATGTCTGCCTCCCTTGAAAGCTCCTGGTGCTGCGACTATCACCGGTAAGTTGCGTCGGATCAACATCGGGATTCAAATCAACTGCAAAAGCAACTAAGTCAACGTCTATTTGCTCTGGATCTACTGGCCCGGACGCTTGAATCTATTCCACCGCAAACAACCGAATATACTACTGCAGGATCTTGCGCAGCTTTAGAAAGGAGAGAATTTCAGAAAGTCACTCTCTCCAACCTTTTCTATCTATCTTTAGAAGTAGGGCGAGTGTCTAAAGACCGGGGTATCTCTCTGAATCAGGTTATTCACTGGACTGTTAAGCCATCGAGTCTTCTAGGGTTGATCAACCCCTTTCAAGAAGATTCATCCAAGATTCTAGATCTCGTTAAATTCTAAGGAGGAGCCCATTCCATAAGGAAGATGAGAGGAAGGCAGGCTTGAAGGCATACATAGTTGGCTGGTTATTTGTCTTTCCCATCCCTGCTGCTACTGCTGGTGCCCGGAATTCATAGATTCTCTGGTAGAGGGGAGTCGAGGTGGAATTCTTTGGTGGGCTGGCTTAAAAGAAGTCCCAATTGCAGTAGGAGTAGCTACTTGTTTTATGGCTTTCATTTTAGCTTCAGATCCTGAATCTCCATAAATGGGTATGACTGGTTAAGGTGACCAGCTTTTTTGCGGCAACCGCAAGTTAAGGTACTCTGGATTTGTTATAGCGCCACCATTTCACAATATACATTGTCCGGGAAAGCTAGTCTTGGGATTGCTGTTTTATCCTACTGACGCTCTTCTTATGAAAGTGGAGGCTTTACTCTAACTGGTCTGTTAAAGTCTCCTTGCTACGGCCTTTTTTAATATCTCCCTAGCTCGGAGGGTTACTCGAATCTTTCGTTTTTGTACTCTACTCGTTCCTTGAAGGTCCAATTAATTAATAGTAATTGGAGAACGGTTAGTGTCTGTTCTGCATGACTCTGGAACGTTATAGCTAAGGGGCGGATTCCAGGGTCCCTTGACTTGCCAAACGGTTTCCAGTATGCCTATCTAGTAAGTCTTTACACACATGATAGTGGCAGCCAGGTTATCGACGATTCTACAATAGGCGGGCCGCTACCCGACTTAGTAGCGAATCACTTCCAGGCTGGCATTAAATCTATCTTGTGCCAGTGGCTCTTGTGTGCCTCATTTATGCTGGTGGCATACCGTACCGTATTGTGCTGAACACTCACAAAAGCCGTGGCCTTCCGCTATGTTAGACCTTCCCCTAGAAGTACAATGGTTGGTCCCTCCGGAACTGGTAATCTCCGTTTGACTTGAAAGGAGCCTTGTTCAGCAGGTGCGCAGCAAGTATTTTTTCACAAGTTTGACGCAAGTCGTACCTCCCAGCCCCCTTTAGCTACTTCCCTTCACTCTCATTGAAGAAACCTTGGAAGAACTGAAAGTGAGGGAAGGAAGTTCATAGCAGTCCTAAAAGAAGGAAAGAATCTCAATTAGGCAGGTAGCAACGTCCATAGGTAAAGCGCACTTCCTTAAGGTCTTGAAGAGCCTAGGCTAGTCCTCTCCTCTACCGGCGTTGACTCTCTCTTTCCTGTTCGTCTGAGATCCCGCTCGTTCTCGTCCTTCGCTTCAGGGCCTGTCCCTCGAGTACTCCATATCCGCTTACTTCACTGCCTTCCCGCTACCGGAAGACCCCCTCTTCCTCTTACTAAGCTTTTGGCACTAAGGAAACAGGACCCACAGCCGATTCGTACCCTATTCCTAAGGCTATAGCGGAATCCCCGACTACTTAATTACCTGATGAGATAGCTTGAACAGCGGAAATCTCCGATTGAAGCTGAATCTCCTCTCCTGGGCCTAGCCCTCTTTCTTGAAGAACCTAGCCGGGAATTCACTTCCTTTTCATAGCTCGGAATGAATTTCCGTATCATCTTTCCTACGCTCGGGAAGTGCGAGATTCACTATCCTTTCTTCCGTTAAGGAAGATGAAGATGCCTTCATCAATCCAATCAAAGGGGCAAGAAAGGGTGGTTGTTCGCTTCCTTTCTTCAAAGCAGTCAATATGCGCTAAAGGTAGATATTATATATTCGTTGAGGGCTAATAAAATATATTCTCTTTCTTTCTTAGGTGACCAACCACTCCTGCCCTTGTTGCTTCTTCTCTTCTCTTGCTCACGGATGGCTTCTACCGGCTAGCTTCTTTCAAGGCAAGGGGAGCTCATCTATTCATTTCCCTCTTACGAGCCTATGCTCAGGATGTTCTTCGATCCCAGGAAGTTCTTCGCTCGTAGGCTACCCTCTTAGCCCGTTCTAAGCTTAGATCAATACCTACTGGTTCCATCCATTTGATTTCCTCGGGACTATACGAAAGAGCAAGCAACTACCTTACCCGCTCAGTCCGAGAAGGGGTCTAGGCCAGATCTTCAATCAAATGATGGGGTCATCTCCCGACACCCTTAATATAGATCTATTTTCTTGCCACTTTCCTTTAACAACATCTGGGCTTTCCATCATTTCATGGACTCTCCCCTTATGGGAAGAATCACTGGCTTTAAGCGGATCACCCTCACGCGGGAAGATGAACATGGAAAGGGCGGAAGGGTAGCGACGGGATGTAGATGTTGATTTTGGAGGTCGCGTACTTTAGTTAGAATGCCATCGACACGGTTGAAACTTCTACTTTTCTTTGGTCCCAACAACCGACCAAGCGTAACGACCGCAGAAGGTACGGCCAGAGAATTCATCTCCAAGTCAACAGCATGTCGGGCAGGTCGGATATAGCCGAGTGAGTCTCAGACTTGTTCCCCCTTTGGAACTCTCTGGCTAATGACCTGTCGAGGACTCTTCAGTCAAGCGCCATCCGAGCAACGAAGGTCGAGCTCAAAAATTCAAACGAGAATGGGGGTGTGAGATCAAAGTGAGACATGGATCGTGTGTTATAATAGGTGACCAGGCCAAGGGACGCTGTCGGAATCGCCCGGTTAAGTTGGACAGCAGTGACTCACTTTCTCTCCCGAAAGGGGACCGCTCCCACCTCTGGGAAACGATCGGCACGCAGACGTAGGGAGGCTTTTCTCGCCAACCGAACTGCGTCACCAAAGCAACTCCTGTTGAGGGAAGATTGGCGATATTTTATTTAATATCAGCCCAGTGCCAGTTCGAGCCTGGCGAGTTGCTCATTCGTTCATTTGTTGAGTCGGCCTTTGTTCTTCCAGCAATTCTTTCCAATGGGAGCTTTAGCTCTTTCTTTTAATGCATCCTCTTACGCTGTGAGTAAAGCAGGTCGGGAATCCATTATGGCATGCGGTTTCGGAAAGTAGGAGCACTCAGAAATAGTTCGTAATTTTATCGTAAGAAAAGAGGGTAGGTTAGTGGCTAGAAGTTCACGACTCTCCACTGGGCCAATGATTTATTATGAAAAACCCATAGCAAAAGACTAGATTGTCTGAATACACTTAGCAGAGAATCGGGGAATGATAAATTCCAAATTCTCCTGAGAAAGGAGTCAAGGAGGTAGAAAGCGGTGTCGGGTAGAGTAGCTCGACCAAGCAGATCAACATGATACCGTAATGCTCTGACTAAGGTCTCATCTTTTCCACACGAGCCATTCAATCAAAAGGTAGATGCACATACTCAACCAGAAAAAAGTGACTACACGAAGAGAACACGGCAATCAAACTTGTTTGGTACGAGACCCCATTTTCCATCAGAGTGTAAGCAATTGCCGCCCGCATCAATTCAAGGCTAATCCCGCGATCCTAGTCTTCCACGCCAACATCGTTCACACATCCATCTCATCAAAGACTTTGAAGGTACGATCGAGACTTCCATTCCAAACTGATCATACCATACATATTCACAATAGCTATCCGTCACATTTACTTTTCACTTCTTTTGCTTGAATGAGATCGTGCAGCCACTGCCATTCTCCTTTTTTTTGAAGGCTCTCGATTGGACCGAAAGAAGAGAAAGGTTTCAGAAGGAATTCCCGATCCAGATAACTTGGGCGGTGTCCGCAGGAATGCCCAACTTCTGGGGTCAGCTTTCCTCATGATTGAAGACTAGCCGAAAGGGAAAGCAAACTCGCTTATCAAGCAAGAAGCATAAAGGTTTTTATCCCTATTGGTGTCTGGAACAAAATAGATCCCGTGGGCGGACTCACCTCAAAAAGAGCGAAAGAAAGAGCAGAGAATGAGCGGACTATTCTCGTACAATATTTTGTTATTTTTTTTTCGTGTTATCGCGCATAATAGGGCACTACTCCATCTAGTAGGTTAAGCAGGGAAACTCCAGAACTTTATTTCATAATCAAAGTCAGACTTTAGGTCTTGCGTCTGCATAGTCTGATAGGCAAAGATAGCGTCTGACTACTAAGATGGAAATCCTACACAGAAAGTCGATGGGAAAGCGAGTATAGCACTAAAGAGAAGAACCCTCGGATGAATGATAGAACCTATAGCTTCTGCTGCGGCTGATGCCTTTGATATTAGGCCTGACCGCTGGTTGGAGAATTCTTTTAGCTCATCTCACAGGAGAGCTCATATTCAAAGGGCGGACCTTGGCCCTATTAGTGTTATGACTTTCTTTTCTTAGCCGCCCTTCTGTTCCGTAGCCGACTTAGCCGATAGCTTAGTCCTGCCTGCATAAGAATGTATTATGGGTACGGAGAGCTATCCGGACCGATTCTTTCTCGAAGCGAGTGCGGTGCATCCTAAGTGAAGGTAGTGAGCCCTCGTTGTCCGGTGGTTTGGGGCCCCTTTTGAGGTTCCCTCCGTACAAGGATGAGAAGACTCATCCCTCTCTTCCCTAGGCCTCAAGTTTGAAAAAAGCTGTGAAGCTATAAAGGATGGAATGACTTATCCTAGCTACCTATTACAATACTTACTACAGGAGAAAGAAGAGAGCCAGGATTCAAAACCTACCCTTCTCGCCCGGGAGGGAAGGAAAGCACCAGCCCTTGGAAGAGCTACCAGGGCACTACTTAATCTATGCTGAAACTCCCGTGGGGCGAATTCCATTCCTCACATAGAGGAAATGAAAAACTTAGCCCAGTCCTCAGTTTCAACTTTAAGAAGAAATGAAAAACTTCGGATCCCAGCTGAGCTCACGACGGAAGACTCGACGAATTAGGCAGATCGGAATATCAGCGCTTACCTCCTTGATTGAATGGCCTCGGAGTGAACGGAGTTTACTCAATGTGTATGCTGTCGGAGTTACCGTGGACCAAACCAGGGGGAAATCTTGAATCAGTGAATACTTAGCCAGGAATGCTCGATCCGGACAAGAGGGCAGGGGCGCTGTCCTCTCTATTTAAGAAGCTCAGTTCAGTAAGACAATCGGGTTTACCAAGCTTCGAGGAAACTACTTACTCATTTATGCCTGGACGCTGGAAGAGCTACTGGGCTCTATCGATCCAGAACTCCTGGAAAGCTACTTCGATACCTAGATAGCGGGAGACTAGGAGAGGAGGGGGTCGCTCGAAGAATTCACAATTCACCTCTAATCCATTTCTTTAAGTAACCAGACCTGTACTCAAGGCACTGCCCTTGCTTTGTGTACAAAATCCCGTTGTAGCACTCGCAACCAGTAAAAAAAACTTCCTTCTCCATAGGTCAAGGCGAAGTCCATGTATTTATCCATATTCATATTGCAAAAGCTTCGTATTTGTGGATCGAGGATGTCTGAAAAAAAGTATCCTTCGGAATCCCTATAGTCAAGGCAAAGGTCGGGAGGTATGGGATCATAGAAGGTGTAGGGGGAATAACAGACTCGCCTTCTGATGCAGCCCCACAAGGTGGCAATAAGTCTTCCCTCGTCCAGATCCGGTATTGGGGAGTAGAATCGCAGCCGGATGAACTTGGATCTAAAGGGGTTCGGATCGTTGTCCTCAGCGCTAGCTTCCGGGGAAGTGGCAACCATTACGAGAGGTGGATTTTTCTTTTTTTGAAAGATCCAGGGAAGGTTTTCAAAGGCGATCAAAAGATGTTCGGGACATTTATCCTCCACGGCGCAGAGATCGAAGCACGGATTTCCCTCATTAAGACCCGTTTTGTCCGCTCGGTAGCTGGAGGTAAATAGGAGGATCCTGAGTACGGGGGATAGAAGATAAGATGGAATAGGACCTTTCTTTGGCTTTTTGCCACCCCATAAAGAAAGAGCTGCTTGGCCATTATCGGCCGGTGAAAGCTCCAGGCAAGAGGGCGGCTACCATACCAGATACGTAAGGCGTTTTGGCCGGAAATTCAAGCAAGCGTACTTTTCGTTGAGAAGGGTCTATTCCATCTCATACGCCTCTCCCAATACCCTAGGGCTTCTTACTTTGTATCTGATTGGACAGCATACCGGAGGTCTATTTTGATTTGAAGGTGATGCATTATTTTGCTTTTTTCTGGACGTGGTTCTTCATATACTCTACTCTATGAACTAAGTGGATTCGGTCGTATGAGTGTGTTTTGCATGTGCAGCTAGGCTTTCTTTTTTGGCTTACTCTTTCACTCGTCGCCACATTATCCGTCTTGACCACAAATCGTGACCCGCCTCCACGTTCTCAAGTAGTGCACTATTGCTGGCATCTCCTTCTCCTGGACCACGCCTTTCGGTCTCATTGAGCTTTCGGCTCTCATATGCTACTGGGTTACCTTGTTGTACTAGCACACCGCCTATGGCATAGTCTGACGCATCCGTGTGTACTTCAAATGGCTTAGTGTAATCTGGCAACTGCAATACGGGGTCATCCATCACTGCCTGCTTTAGGTCCTCAAAAGCTCTTTGACACTCTTCCGATCAGTGCAGTGCCATGATCGGTCCGTACGTCCTTCTTTAGGAGATTTTTGAGTGGAGCAACCCTCCTCGAGTAACTTACGATGAATCTTCGGTAATAGTTCACGAGCCCTAAAAACGATCTTAGCCCACTCACCTTGGTAGGTGCTTGCCACTCCTCCATGGCTCTGATGCCCATCCAATGCCCTAGGAATAGGATCTCCGTCTGTCCAAAGGAGCATTTCTCTTTCTTTACATAGAGGTGATTCTTCCTTTAATACTTTAAAAACGGTCCGGAGGTGGCTAACGTGGTCGTTTAATGAATAGCTATAGCCCACGATCAAAGTATACCACCAGTCGTCTAAGTACGGGTGGAATAGCTCATTGTGGAGGGTGCATAACATGGCGGGGGCATTGGTGAGTCCAAAAGGCATAACCAAATCAAACGCCCCTTTCTTAGTAAGGTTGCTTGCTTGTCACACAGGTCGTCTTTGGCTTGTCTCCTTCCGCGATATGCACTTGGTAGTAGCCCGACCGTAGATCCAACTTCGAGAAGTATCTCGCGCTTATTGATTAGGGCGAAGAAGTCTGCAA
>Ga0153957_100041_pt1:47500-80000 | contig 96297 bp, 75 predicted proteins | sample TSFL041MetaG_FD_104745 | JGI IMG/M metagenome (GOLD analysis project Ga0153957, IMG submission 104745) | Attine ant fungus gardens microbial communities from Florida, USA - TSFL041 MetaG | ecosystem: Host-associated > Fungi > Mycelium > Unclassified | place: USA: Florida, Wekiwa... | reverse complement strand
GGAAGAGATCGAGGATCACAGCAGGATCCTATCTGATCTTTGTCAACACAGGACTCGGAGCCCCCTGCTCAAACAAAAGGGTAATCCCTCGGAATTTAAAATTCCTTTCGGATTTCTTATAGTGGAGGGGAGGGGAGAAGACCCATTTTTCATTCTATATAGGGGGCTCTTGTGAAGCCTAGAGAGGCGGAAGCGGCAAATCGCTTCTACCGAGTTCCCCAACAGCAGCTTAGCTTAGTAGCTTAACTCTTTCTACTGGCGTGGCGCTGCTGGATGCTTTTGATCAATAGGAAGAGGAGGAAAAAAAAAAGAAAGCTTATGATGAGCATCTATTTGAGTCGATCATTTCCAAGATCTAATTCAAGTTTTTTCTTATGTAGTGGAAACGCCTTACAATCTGAAGTTTTACGCTTAAGGGAAGAAATGTTCTTGGTGGATGCAGGACTCGGGACCCCCAGAATTTGTATGCAAGATGAGCCTACAGGAGTGCCAATCAACCGAGCCACCAGGTTTGAGAATAAGGTGGGATCCCTGGATGTAGTGGCCGGTGAATCGCTGATCAAAGAGCAGATTTTGGAGAGATTCTTCATCGATCTAGTGGCCGGTGAATCACCGATCAAAGAGCGAGCAGCCGCCAGGTTTAATGATTTGGTAGGATCCCTGGATGTAGTGGCTGGTGAACCGCTTCTTCTTCTTCCACGAAGATTCAGACAAAACCGAGCTTGGATGGAACTGAACAAGATTTGGCGAACGAATACAAAGGTAAAAGGCTTTATTATTGAGAAAGTCAAAGGAGGTTATTCAGTAGCCATCGCGAGTTTCATTACTTTTCTTCCATTCCGTCCTCTCATAAGAAGAAGGATATCGAATGATCGATTCACCATTGAGAGCATTAACCCCAAAAGGACGAATATTGTGGTGTTCTAACAGCGGCAGATCAAACAAGAACTTGATGAGCGAAATCTGCTGACGAAAAAAAAAGAGCACTTTTTTCAATTCCGAAGGCTAGCGTCTCCTGATAACACTCTATCACCTTAATCCATTCTTTTGTTGAGGGTCTGGCACTTATTCCGGCCCTCTATTTACATAGCGAAGAAAGGCAAAGGCTCTTGCTCGAATGCGTGACTGCGGGGCGCCTATCGCCCCCACTAAAAAAGAAAATGCATGTTAGGTTGAGCAATAATACTGCGACTAGGGAAACACTGAATGGAATTGAAGGCATAGTCTCAATAAAAAGAATGGAACACCAACCAACGAGTGGCGGATTTGGATGGAGTCTCGCAGAAGAAGAGCCTTACTCGTTTAGGGGCGCTAGCGCGCTACAACTAGCAGCCCCTTTCTTATTATTAGTAAGATAGGTTTGGAACCCTTATTATTAGAGAAAGGGGAAAGGGGATTCCCTTTTCCAAGGAGAGAATCCGTCTTCATTTTCCATCAAAAGTGAAACGTCTTTTTCTTAAAGCTTAACTTGAAATTGGCTTTACCTGGTACACCGATTCCAGGTCAACTTAACTTGGTACTGATTCCGGGTAACCATAGAAAAGGAAAGGACGAAAGAGGAATGAAAAGCGTCCATTGTCTCATGGGGCAAGCTTACTTAGTGGAAAATATAAGAAAATGGTTGAAGTACTTATTGCCAATGTAACCTAAGCAATATTGTAGTTTCCCAGCCGGATCTAGGTATCGTTTCGCTTGTGCTTCTTTCAAGAGGGAAGCATTTCGCTCCACTTCCGCTTGAGTACCGTACCCATTCTTATTTTCTTTTTATGGTCAGATTAAGCATTTCCTAAATCTATCTGTGCTCCCCCTTATATATATGGTTAGGCTCAAATAAAAAGGTTAATCTTTATCGGCCTATTGTTAACCTCTAGTCCATCTCTGAACCTTCGAATCTCTTTGCCCCACTAAGCATCTTTTTAAGTCAAGCTTCCCTTCCACAAAGAAAGAAAGACCGCCTTCCCTTCCAGGATTGCTGCTCATAAAGGGGTACCCTGAATGGCCGATTCATTCCTGCTTATAAGCTTCAGACAGATGGAAATAAGGAGATTCTTTCTTCTTGGGATGACGAATGAAGGAAGCTTTTTAAGCCATTTGCGCATTAAGGGGAGCAGAGCCGATGGGATTTATCGAATGGTAATGAAGCTTGCCATTCTGTCTATTTGGCTGAAGCCAACTCTGGACGTTCAACGCGTTGTTTCCAATCATACTTTTCTTTCCCCCGACCCATTGCTAGGACGGGCCTCGTCTGATTTCGGTGGAAGAAATCAGACTACTGTATCCCCTAGCCTCCCCTCTTCAATTAATCAAAAGAGATACTATGGTTTTGGATGGCTTTCATTATTAACATCCAATCCCATGCTAATAAGAAAAACGAGCGATTGCTAGTCAGCTTTCATTTTATTCAATATAATGGTAGGTACTGAGGCTCTGAAGGCTTTCCAACTTGCGGGAATAGCGCAGATGGATCAATCACGCGGTTCTGCAGCGTCCTCCAACTTGCTGTCCGCTCCCCTTCACTTTCTTTGTTGGACGGGAAGATGCGAATCGCGAAGGCCTTCCCACCACGCGAAGTTCAAACCTCGCCGGAGAGAGAGAATTAGTTAGAATCTATCCTAGCGTGCTCTAAACCTACAGTCAACTAGCTACTTGCCTCAGTTGTCTCCTGAAAGAAGCGTGCCCCATACCTACTACCAAAGGAATTCTTAAACGTCCCTCCATTCCAGACGAGAGAGCTCAAGTCTGATTAGCCTGATCCACCATCTCGAAATGGAGACTATGAGAAAGCAACCCACCTTATCCAGCTAGCAGGGGATAGGGGGGATCCCCATTTTTTTAAATACAGAAATGGGGAGACTCGGAAAGCAGCCTGCCTTAGTGATGGAGCTCCAAGAACAGGAAAAGTATCTGGTTATCATCCCGACCAGTTCGTTGATTGAATGAATTGATTGGCTAGTGTCACACAGGTCGATCAATACAGAATTTTTCACAAGAGACAGGGTAGACGAAGCTTTCAGTCTCATATGTATGATGTTTCGGTACATTCTTCCTGGGCCGGGTTTACTTGTTTATATGTATACTCTCTTATGACTCTTTTTTATTTTCCGTTTGATGCTTGAAACGAAAGATTTGGAGAAAGGAAAGTGGCAAGATAATAGATATTGAGTCCATCCTGAGATGACCCTTTCTTCCCCCTACCTTTGATGTACTTGACTTCGAGAAGCCTTGGCTTGTGTACAGGTTGGAGGAAGAATAACAGCAGCAGAGCAAAAGAAGACCTAACCTCGGTCGGAGATAGCAGCTCATGAACTGCCCTGCTCGAAGGGTCGTAGCCCGAACTGACCTAGCCGCAGAGGAGAAGTATTACTTCCGAGAGCTGATCCTAGCTTGGACTGATCTTTGACCCCGGATCTATAGAAAGAGGTTTTTATTCCTTCTTCTAAATTGGATCCTCCTCACCGGAAAGTTCCCCTATTGGGCTGGAACTGGAAGGCGCCTTAAGGCAACTTACAACAGTAGAAGTCAGAACAATCAGACTCACCTACATCGTATGGTATGATCCAGTAGCTCGGAATCGGGACAATGAGAAAGCAGCCTGACTTCAACAGCGCGAAGTACAGGCAAGGGAACACGCTTTGGAACAAGAACAAAGGGAGATTACTCGAGTAGTTATGAAAACGGACCGCATACCATTCCAAAAGAATGGAGCGAAGGTGCACCAACTTATTGACCGGGAAGGCCCCACAATGGAGAATCACTCTTTTGGCGGGGGAGTTTCGGGACGAAAGCGCAGAGTGCTCTATGGCTGGATTTCTCCCTAAAGTAGGTCATTCCTTTACTCGATGGGATATTCAATTAAGAAGAAGGAGCAGCCTAAGATGCAGATGAAAAGATGGCCAAAGATCTTATATTATCTGTCCCCCTTCTCCCCGGATCTGGCTAGCTTGAAGCTGACCAAACGCTTTCTTCATTTTCAATGAGCTTTAGCTTTCCTTGAGTTGGCCGCTGGGTCCTTGTCCTTAGGGCATTCTACTCTCTCTTTTCTAGGGGAAGAAGCCAAAGGAAAATGACACTAGCTGAACGCCCGACTCGCAAAAGTAGCGATACTGCTCTCACAGTATGACATAATATTCGTACCACAAAAGGCTACCAACTATGCCATCAGGAATCGAGTCAGGGCGCCGTGGCTAGAAGATCGTCATTGTACACGCCGTCGTCACAGTCCTCTTTTTTCGGCTAGCGGGAAGTTTCACCTCGGCTAGTTAAACGGTGAGCCATCACCTCGCCAGGAAAGACTTCAGGCTTTCTCGAGACCAAAATAGGTCAGTGCCTAAAATAAGGGGGAGGGTACATCACTTTACGCCCTTTGCGCTAACAGAGAGAGAACTGTTAAATAGCTCCATGCCGGAAAGGTTGGATGCTGTGCCAGGAATTGTCCCTTAAGCAACTAAGTAAGCGGATGCAGTGAAGGCTCGTGAAATGGGGTTTCGGGGGTGTCCCCATTCCGTGTGTCAACGGGCTTCTATCCTTGATGAGGAAGGTGTAATACACTTCTTCGAGAAAGAGGAAGAAGACGGGAATCCGTAAAGAAAGAGAAAATGGATTCCTGAGGACGACTAATATGAATTCTTGAGCTTTGTGCGGGACACTAAACTATGAAACCGAAGAAAGCAGCACAGTTGCAAAGCCGCAGTAGGGCGCAAACAAAAGGGAAAAACGGAATCCGGTGAATGGAACTGATGTCTATCCATGGAGTGGGACGAGGACAGACAGGCTAACGGTTTGGCTGCAAGGCCAAGACATAGATCAAGATCCAGATTGAAGCCCTGCTGGGGTCGAGGCCAAGAACGAGACCGATACTACTATAAGAATTGATTCCTTTATGCATAAAGGATAGTCCCTTAGTGAGCTCTAAGGCAATATTATCTCCCTCCTCTGGCGGTTGTGACTAACTCAATGAATATGATTAATCACTCCTCATCGGTGACAACCTAACACACTTGAATCCGTGTCCTGTGTATCGCCTTGCGCAGAAAACAATTTATCTCCTCTGGCGACTGATACCGGGCAGCAATCGGGAAGCAGCAAATCAAAAACCTCTCTCTACCCTCTTCTAGCTTATAGTTCCAACTGTAATCGACTATCGAATCGACTCTTGGCCTATCGGATGACTACCTAGCGGTGACTCCTCTGACTCTTGCCTCTCCTTATGTTTATTATGCCTAAATTATCTTGAAAAACCTTCACCCGGAAAGGAAGACTTCATTTCGTCGGGAGGCTCGCGTAGTTTGTTACGTCAGCTCCAAAAGGATAAGTTGCGTTGGAATCGAGAAAGTTCTGTGGAGTTCATAATTGCATAAAAGGAGTCAAACAAAGTAGTGGCTGCGGCGCGTCGAGGCACTTCTTCGATGGTCCCCGTCCGCCCGGCCAGCCGGCCCACTCTGAAGAATTCATGGGCCGGCTGGCGGGCGAGACAGAATGGGCGGGCACTACTAACCAAGCCAAGCCTAGTTCTCGTCGATAGGCGCTGGTAGCTTGCTTCCAAGCCTTGCCTTATATAATAGTTGTGGCCATGGCCCGAAGGAGCCTTAAGCACTTGTACAATGCGCAAGTCAAGGCTCCACTCCATCCTACTCGTTGCCCAGAGCCTTGACTTTCTATTATATTAGTAAAGCGTGCCATATATCTTGAGGGAAGGGAAAAGGGGGTCTCTTTCCTCGCCCGATGGTAGAGGTCGATCCCTTATCACCTTCGGTGCCTCCTTGTGGTCCTTCTCTTTAGCTTTTCCTCGGCCTTTAGAGCTAGTTGATAGGCCACTTTCCACGTCTGATGCATCGAGATTTCATCTTGGATTTCTAACCTCAAGCCCTATCAAGCAAGGGATTCTTCGTCGGATTCGTTCAAGCCATTTCGAATAAACAATTGGTAGAACTCCGCAACTTGTTAGGAGTAGGGGCTTTCTTGTACGCTTCTCTCCCCCCTATCCCTTAAAGCGAAGTGAAACCTTTGGAACAAGCTTTGGGTCTAATCAGAGGGTAGAAATTTCTCCCGCAACCTCGATCGCATCTTGTCTCATGTACTTCTCTTTGCCTTTCCGCTTACGCCTTGCTTGGACTTGATCCCACCAAATTGAGGCATGACCCGTGCTCAGGAATTTCACCTTCGTACACCTCGGATAGTTCTTTCCAATCAAAGAACTTCTCCGCGCTACTTAACCAACCAAGAAAGTCCTCGGGATGCAATCGGCCATGGAAATCGGGAACGTCCACTTTGATCTCACGATCTCCTTGATCTCGATGCCCTTATAAGATAAGGCCCGGATCAAGCGCTTCCTTATCATTAAAAAAATAGAAATAGGCTGGAACTTCTTCTTCTTTATGAATAGTTTTTTGATCATGTGATCGGATTTGAATCGGAGGTCTTGAACTCGAGTTTGTGGGATACTCTTGCCGCCGCCCTAGCTCTTTAATTTAAGCCCATTTATTGTCCTAAAAAAAAGAAAAAAGAAGACCCGGCTTCTTCTTTTCTTTCTTTTCCGAATCCGGCAAGCTAAAATCCTTTCTTCTCTTGAGTGATTGCTTGAGTTAAGCCTTCTTGACTAGTTTTTTGAGTCCCGATTTTCAGTCCTTGGATGATCTTTCGGGTCTTAGTACAATGGATTCCATAGGCTTTTCCCGTGCTCTTCCGAAAGAAGCATCTGGAAATGACTTGTCATGGGCTTATGCGATGAAGAATGATTTGCTCGGGAAAAAAATCTTGTGCTTATGTGGGCGGGTCGCTTCCATTTTCCAAAACTAGAGAAGGGGATTTTCCTACAAAAGATGAAAAGTGCTTAGCTTTAAATGGGATGCCTTGTGTACTTCCTTGGAGCCCCATATACACCGTCACCTCTTTTGCGACTGCTAAAGATATTTGGGATTACATAAGTAATCTTTATTATCAGGTCCACCTTTCTATCAGTTGCAACATGAAGAACATGCCTTAGCTTATGGGTAAAATAAAGAAATAAGTGTGCTATACTATTTATTACCGAAGGCTTAGGCTTCTATGGGACCAGCTGATGAGCATGAGGGACCCTTTTCTAAGATAGGGGCACCCTAAAGTAAAGGCTCTTGTCGGGAAGAATTTCATATAACATAGAATAGCCTTATAGAGTATAAAGGGGCTCTCTAAGTTTTTGATGGGCTTGAGGCCCGAGTTCGAGAATGTTAGATCCTCAATTCAACATCGAGTTCCTCCACCAGACATTGAGAGAGCAGTTGCTGATGTGAGATCCGAGGAGACTCGACTTTCTCCCCTTTACTAGGTTGGGTGCTGGGGGTCGATCTTTTATTACTTAGGGTGCTTCAGATCAGGTTCTTGCAGCTGAACATGCTTCGGGTGCATCGAAGAAGAAGAATATGACTGGTGATTCTTCACTTCTTTCTTCTCTTCGTTCTCCACCTAAGTTCCTTATTGTTTAAACTGCAAACTCCGAACAATCCCCTCTAGCTAGTCTTGGTACTCTCTCTCGTTATCATCGAATATGTTCTGCTCTTTTTCATCTTCCCGCTCTCTCAGTGAATCTTCTTTCCGGCTTGAAATAAATGCTTATATTTCTCTCCTACCTCCTGTCTTGTCAGGATCTCATGCGAGAGGCCCTATGGAGTAAGGGGATTGGGAAGGACCATAGAGTTGGCAAGCTCTCTTTTTTGGAGAAACTTCGTTTACCTCAGTCTTTTGCCTTTTCTGCTGTGTCTGGTGTGTTCCCTCTACTCCCCCTTTTTTGTTGTGGCATCGTAGATTAGGACATGTCTTCAGCCCAAGGCTTAGATATTTTATTTCTACTGGAATGTTGGGGTCTGTACCTAACATTGAGATTTCTACTTGTATGGGCTGAAGCTGTTCTGACTGGCTTCTATTTTTTGAATCGAATACCTTCCTCTTGTCATCTCTGGTCTGTCTCTTTTTGAGAGAAGATTTTCTACCCCGCCTGACTATGAAAAGCTTCAAGTCTATCGGGAGAGGATGTGGTGGTAACCCCTGCAGCTTCGTCTAGAGCCGGGCGTCCAGCCATGTAAGAAGACTCACCCTAGCCACTATAGCGACCCCACCCCCAACTCTAGCTGAGAAGCACCCTCCATCCACTTCCCCTTTTCCGTGTGCCCAAAAGCCCGCCCGCCCGGTTTATGAGCCCCTTTTCTGATTCCCTCACCCAATCTCATGAGAAGCAAGCCCAGCAGGCCCTGCCTTAACCTGTCCCCAGACAGCCAGCCTTCACCAGGCTGCTGGCATTGCTAAATGCTCCGCCACAAAGCAAGCTCTCCCGAATACGACAGATGCGGAAGTGGCTAAAGAAGTAGGAGGAAGAAAGTTGTTGGGCAACTGTATGCGCGAGGGTACATTATTAGTATTCTGGGAATTGGCAACATTGACAGAAAGGGGAAGAAAAGGAGGTAGGAATACGCTTTTTTAAGTGCAGCTATACTAAAGTAAGTAGTCGGCCTAACCTTCGGTTCCCGTAACCAAGTTTTTCTTTCTCACTACTTATGTACTTTTTTTGAAGTGTGGGGCAAAGGGCGCCCTCTATTTCTACTTCTAACTAAAGGCGAACAGCCGGCATTGCAAGCAAATAGAGAGCCCCCGCCCGTTTGAGTCGTTGCGAGCCGGAAAGCGTACCGGCAGTTTGAGTCGTGAAAGGGCCGCTTGCTTTATTATATTATTATAATTAATAATAGATATATAATATTCTATATATATATAAACAATAAGAAAATCATTTTTTTTTTATCCAATTCTTCATTCCTGGGAAGAGGAAAAAGCAGATAGAGCAAAGGCCTCCTCTTTCCGTCCGCTCTTCCCGAAGTGAGCGAATTGCATGTAGCGATTCGTAGGGGCTTATAGTTTAATTGGTTGAAACGTACCGCTCATAACGGTTATATTGTAGGTTCGAGCCCTACTAAGCCTACCGCCCCCTTCTCTTCACCCGATACAAGGCAGTCGAAGTCCCCGCCACCCTGCAGATCTCAATCTAGCGACGGCACCTGGAACCACACTGCTGCCGCTGCCCTTCGGGCACGCCTCCCGCGCTTACCACTCACCGACGCTCTTGCAGCATGCCCCCTTCGGGCAATACGGCTTTCGTAATACGCGCAGCGGCTGAGCGATAGCTCTTCGATCGCTATATTCTTGCGATAGCGAAGGCCTGGTTCATCCTCTAAGAGAGAGTAGATGCGAAGGTTCGGATCGAAGATCTTCGCGAAACGGCCCATGAATCTCGAGAATCGAGCGTGGGGCTTGAAGACCCTACCGCATTCCGGCCCCGGGGCCCTCCATTGGTCTTTTCTCTCTCCTCTTTCACCAGTGAGTGGTGAGTTTCCTTTTTCTCTAGGTGGGTACCTCTTGGATTCGGAGTTTGTTCCAACAGCTGCCACACATGAGATCCTGATCGTCTTCCTCCCAGTGTTGTTGCCTTCTGGGGGAAGGAAGGAAAGTGGGGCTTCCTTCCAGGACCGGAGAAGGTAAAACTCTGGGCGGGCTGCTGGGTTTCGCCTACGCTACGGTTTCACAAGATTGAACCTTTTTTGTTCAACCGAAGTTAAGGAGTTCCAGAGCACGAGGGAATGGGCTTTCATTCCCGGGACCGCCTCGTCTATGTACTCGGCGCCCCCCCCCCCGATTGCTTGAAGATGCGCGCGCGATACGAGAAAGGGCCCCTGGGAGGAACCAATGAAAAGCTAGGGTAGAGCCTCGGAGCCGGCCCAAGCGAAGATCGGCACTCAAAGGCTTGAGGAGCAGCCCGCAAAAGGGAAAGCCGTGGAGACGGCAGACTCGCCAGTCAGGCACACCGTGAGGCTGACTACAGCGGACCGGGAGGTTACAATTCCTGTTTTCCTGTTTCAATTTCCGGGAGTGAATGTAGGAAGTGCAGACGGTGGATCAGGTGTGAACATTCAACCAAAGGCGTCTTGGGGATCGGCAATAGCTAAGCATTGTGGCCATCACGGTTCAAGCTATGTATGGCTGGCGTACAACCTACGGGCTTCTTAGCCAAAAGAAAAACAACAAAAAAGGATGCCTGGTTTGGTACCTTTAGTCCAATCTTAGACAAAGAGCAAGGAGGCGATTTGTTCGCAGGGCGCGATTCAGCTAGCCAAATCGCACTAATGCGATTCATTCGCCCTACTAGCCTACAGAGCAATTCAAACTCTTAGTAAGACCAGGGCTAGTAGGGCTACTCATTCTATTCTCTCTGAGGTCAGGTAGGTGAAGCGTCTAGCTTAGGGGGGCGCGTCGAATCGTTGAAAGGCCTTGGTGATTCTCCAATTTGGTAATCTGAAGATAGAAAACAAAAATGATTCCAAACTTCACTTCAATAGTCTCGTATTCATGCTGCCCCGACTCCAAACTCGATGTTTGTTAACTAAGCGGGACATTCCCAAACTCTTTTTTATCAAACTCCTTTCTCGTTCCCTTGTACAGCCCTTACCGGGCTGTTTTCATTATGTGTTCTTTGCTATGTCTAGGGAGGTTAGGAGTGAGTGAAGCCAATGCATACAAATAGACAGACCAGGTTCATCTTTTTATGTTGAGGTCAGTGCAAGTCTGTCTATGATTAAGAGTCTAGGTGGTGTTGAAGCTGGCTCATTCATGCTAGTCATCTTAGAGCTATGAGTCAGAACAATGTTCACCAACTCTTCCATAGTAATCTTGTTCATATATCGAAAAAGCTTTTGAATATGAGTTTCAATTGTTATATTAAAGTGTTTTGTCTCCTCCCCAAGGTAGCATTGCCGAGCGGGTGATCCCTGTCTTGTTTATCCAGCTAGCTTTTCCCCGTGGTACTCAAATTCTATTTGTGAGAGCTCCTTCGGTTCGGCTACTTTTTTTTTGAAAGGTAAGGTGGGACCTTAAAACATTCTCAATAAAAATGCCTATCTATGCGCTGAGTTGAAGAGGGAACAAGTCCCACAGAGAGATGATAAGTGGGAGAAAGAGTTAAATGAAAATCTCTTCTGGAATGGAAGACCTCCCATCCACTGACTACAAGACTGCAGCCTAACACCCAAGTTAGCCTGACGGTCAGCTAAATGAGTCGCTTCCCTCTTCACATGATGAATTTTAACTCAACATATATTGAGAAATGTTTTCTCAGGAATAAAGCATAGGCGCCAAGGTTATTGATTATTACCATTCGCCCATCTAATCATGTTAAGAGAACCCCTTTTTTGTTTGATATGATGACTTGAAAAAGAATCAATAGTTTGGACAAAACAATGGCCGTGCTGGAGAGTTTCTGCTTATGCAAAGGTTGCATCTTTTGATTCCTAGAGGAGACCTGTTCAATTCCACATGACAGCACCATTGCCATCTCTTATGACCCCACCATAATCCGAATTCCCGGAGTAGCCTTCCCTACTCCTTCCAAGTTCATCTTGATGTGATTTGAAGAGGAAATTGCCACAAGATTGAGATAGATATGTTTGAATTTTCATTTTCAAAAAAAAAGTAATGCAATAAGACCTCGTCATGTTCATCCTTACTAACATCCCATACAAAAAATGAAATCTTTTTTATGGTCTGGATTTTTTCAATCACCTTAACGAAGAAGGTGGACTTCAACCAAGCCAGCCCTTCTTACTTATGAAGTGGCTATGGAGATTTCCAAAGGAAAAGAAAAAGCCATGGTGCTCATATTTGGCTGCTAAGTACCTCTTCCCATGGCAAAAATAGATTGACCAACCTACGTCTAAAATATCCAGCATCTAGAAAGGTATTATTTGGTACAGAGAGACTTTCAGGCAAAACTTGGGTTAGACTTTGGTTGGGTAATGGTAAGCGGATTCGCTTCTGGGATGATGTTTGGCCGTGCCATTCTCCTCAGAGATGCATGCCATAATATATCAATTCACAAGGTTCTCATGACCTCAAAGTGATAGACTACGTTCAATATGAATGAGAAAAAAGGATTTCTCTCCCTATTCAACTGCCCATCCAAGAGCATTTGGCTTCATAATACTTTTTTTTATAGACTGCATAAATCTTATCTTCCAGCCGGAAAAAAATATCTTTTGGCAGCTCAATCTTCACGGTAATAATTATGCCAATTCTGCCTACAAATCTCTTCAGGTGATCAAGCGGGCCCCCTTTTTCAGTAGATGAGATTAGGATGAAAGTATATTATCTCAACGCTTCTTTTCTCTGGCTTGCTCTTCCAAATCCAATTTTGGCCTGCGGTAATGTAATCAGGATTTCATCTCCTAAATTCTTTTTTTCTATGAAATCTATAAGCACTTCTGCAACCTTCTCTCTCTCCATTGGTCTTTCCCTAGCGCTATTTTTTTTTACTTCTTTCAAAGGGGAATGAAGGCCTTCCTTAGAAGTTGTCGCTCGATCGAAAGGATATAACACATACGAAACCTTAGCTTCGCTGACTTTCTGAGGTATAACCTTCGCCACGACATTAGTGGCTTAGCTCTTCGCGCTTCCCGAAGGCTTTTTTTTTATAGAGAGCGAGTAAGGGGGCGGTATGGAAGATTGGTCCGCTCCGCAAAGCTGAGCTTTTCGGTTCGCTCCCCTATGTGGTCGGCCTTCTTACCAGTCTGCCTCCTTTCTCTTGATGGAATATAACAATGCCCGAGCTCCGGCTTTGCTTGCGTTCTTCACCGGCGCTCGCCGGATGTATCACTCATCCCGCTCCTAAGGTAAGGAGTCTTCCGTGTGTTATAATCTTTATGGGAATGAATCGCATATGTTGGTTGAGAATTGCTCGGGAATTCATTGATAGTGACTTTGCCAGGTTCTAGGGGGGCTAATCTTCTTTTTTGTTGATCGAGCCGCTTTCCCTCATCCCACTCGTCCAGCCCTCTTCACGAACTTGTACAATCGATGCCACAAAGATAGCCAACTCGATTATCGAAGAAATAAGGAAACAGGCGACGATTTGGCACCAGATATCCGGAGGTGTGGAAAGAGCAGCTGTGAAAAGCGGAAAAACCATCAAAAAACGACGATTGTTCGTGAAGGTTTCTACAGAAAGACCCCTTAGTTCTGGCAAACGGATCACAATTACAGGTACCTGGGAGCATACCGATGGAATGAACGAAATACGAACAGTTAACATAATATAGTCATAGATCTTAGGTTGTAACTTGATCATGAGCGAATTTGTTGATGTTGCACCCACGAAGTATAGAAAGTGCCAAACATTGGGAACTACCCGGGAAGGAGTTAGGAACAGGAACAAGGAGAAGCGAGAACCACTTAAATAGAGGAATCTATTGTATTTCGTCCTTTGTTCTCCATAGCAACTGGGGATCAAAAAGCACCAAATTTGATGACTTATTAAGGGAAAGACGAAGTAAGAGCATGCTATTGAAGACGTTGCAACATATGTCGGGAAAGCCTCCGTTGATTGTGTACAAACAAAATACGAGTCAAAAGGCAGGGTAAGAAGGGGTTTAGCTAATGGAGATATTAACTCTTCCGGGAACCAGTAACGCGTAAACCATGTCAAACCAAGACCGATCAATATCCGAACGGAACGGATTCGAACTTCTCCTAGAATAGTTTCCAATGCAAAATGAAATTCATAGGATATATATATGAGTAATTCAAAAGAGAAATAGAAATCATTTGACCAACGGGTCCTCGAACCAACCTGTCCTCCCTAGTTGTATCAGTTCTATTAGGATCAGCATTAGCGGCAGCTCCCACAATGGAAACCTCTGTCTGTCATTTACACCGATGTATCGTACTCTATGTGCATTCTCCTACCATTTCTCCTCCGATTTGAGTTCCATTCAGCCGAGCAAGCCTACTGCGGAGCTCGCCCTTCAGTTTCCCCTCTTCTCGGAAATCCAGCGAAGCAGCTCTTGAACCTCTATATTAGAGAATTTTGTGGGCTGACCGCTCGTTCCACCATCCCCCCAAGGTTGACGTAGACCGCGTAAGTGATCAAGGAGCTCTTTTAAGAAAGTGGCATTCCTCTCACTATCAATATCAATATCCTGGAAGAGCTGGTTAATCTCCCTTTCATTCCGAGCCCTCTTGTTATAGCCAATTTGGAGGATTGTACGAATCTCAAACTTTACCTCCTTTCTTTTCGTTAGAAGGTGTTTTTCCTCTTCCACCGAAAGTGGTGCAGGAGGGCTCTCGGGAATCTCGAGGATTTCCACCGGACCACCCGGGCTGGGGGCCCTATATATGATCGAACCAGGATCGCCCGAATCCCCTGCTGGAGCCATCATATTAGTGATGCCCTCGCCTGTGAGCAGCGCTTGTAAAGCAAACCCTACTGTCAAGGCAAGCCCTGCTGAGCAGCTGCAGCCCCATCCTCTTAGAGGAAAGGAAAGGACATGTACTAGCTGTACGAGAGCCGTGAGCACTTTTTCCTAATGAATATGATTGGGCCTACCTCTCTGATGTTGCATGCTCGGATTGTTCAGCCTACCCTCTCTTTCTTTTGATTATGCCAACGCTTCAGAATCATCGAATTCCTTTCCTGATGCCGAAGCCTTTCTTTCGTCTGCTTCTGCGGAAAAGAATTGAATTTCTCCGTACGTACCGGATCAATATACCGCTACCGTGCGAACCCCCTTCCCTGGCTAGCTTGCTTTCGCTTGCTTCTGAGGCTGGCTTTTGATATGTGCTAATCGACCTTCTGATGAAACCATTGAAGAGGAACTAACTGGAAGAATGCGGGTGGGATATATAAAAATGAGTGTGATCTATACCATAAATGCCCTACTGAATCCTCCCCTACAAATAGGTTCCTGCTCTACAGCAGCAAGGCAAGTAAAAACCTAATGTCAAGCCTGATCTACGAGCAGCCTCCACTTATGAAAGCGCGAAGATCAGATCAATTGAAAGCTTAGCTTCACGTGCAGGCGAGCGGAGTGAGGCTGGTCATCAGGTTTCCGGACCCGTTATAGGTGCCTATCAAAGGCTTTTAGATGCTTTAGCTTATGCGTCTGCTTCTGTTGCTGCGTATGCCCTTGATGGGTAAATGGGTGTCAGATCCTTTATGAACTGGAAGAAGGAGATTCTGTAGCTTACAGGAAGGGGAGGCCTAAACGAGAGACTGGAGCTTACTCGAAAGCAAGGGCGTGAAGGCCAAAAGACCTTCCAAAGAGAAGTAGGAAGAGAATAGGACGAATCACTTTCTTCTTCTTCCTTTGCTGCTAGTGCTTCGGGCATTAGTGCCCACGGCTTCTCCAGCTAGAAGTGGGCGTGTGCGCTTAGCTTGTTTGCTACTGCTTAGGGTTCCTCCTATTACCAAGTCATAGTTGTAACCTAGGTGGCCGTAACTACGTGGGTATTCGCGGTGGGTGTTGCTCGTTCCAGTGGTTATAGCTGTTCGCTCGGGATCGCCTATTGGACTTTCGGCAGCTCCATTAGTGCTGCTGCTAGGAGGTAGGGGTGAAACGGCTGCTTTTACCTTTGCCTCTGTAGGATCTGCTTCTACTAGTGCGTCTGGGATTGCCCTTGGAGGATATTAAACCAAGGCCGCGAGCTATGGAGCTCAAGCCGGAGCAACGGACCGGACTTACCAGCTGAGCTAGATCTATTAGTGACTCGTACTTCTGGCTGTGACCCCGCTTGGAACTGCTTTGCGAGCCTGAGAGCTTAAACTATAAGATCTACCCCCGCCCATGTCTCTGTTGCCTTTGCCCCTGCTGGTGGTGCTTACTCGGGATCTTATGCTGTTGGCCCGGATGCTGATGTTATTGGATAACCTGAGTGAACGGCTACTTGCTCTTGTACGTACTCCTTGCTCTTATTCCTCTCAACCTTAGGGTTCGAGAGGGAGCTCTTTCGATCTGCCTCTCGAACTGGAAGGGATGCTATTGAGCGAGGTGGTGACTCTCAAGATGAAAGGGATGTCGCGCCCACAACCCCTGTTTCTTTTGCTCCTGCTTGCTTTGACTCTATTGCCGAAGAAGCCTTTGCTTTCGCTGGCACAGTTACGGTGAACCACACCCAGAATGACTTATGCCACTGACTCTGTTGGTGGATATACAATTGGATTTGGAACTGCGTCTGCGACTGGATGATCTGCATCATATGGATCTCTAAATATGGATTTATAAATAACTTGATCCGCTCGAATAGGAACCGCCTCAACAAGAGCACAGGAAGCAATTTATTCAGTAGAGATAGATTTACCGAAAATGGAGACATTTGCACGTGTTCCAGTTCATGTTCCAGGATTAGTTAGTGTTCCTACTATTGAGGCTCCAGTATTTCCTTTAGTTCAAAAATTCGCCGAATAACATCTATCTAATGATTGTTGTGTATGATGGGCATGAGAATCGGGACAAGAAAGTGGATGGTCGGTGCAGTGTGGATGCACTTTCTGAAGCTCTGCGGGCCATATAGACGGGCGGCTCGCTCCCCTTTCTTTCCGGTGTGGACCTCCTTTAGAACAGCCTTTTCGTTTTGACCGCTACGGTATCTGAGCGTCAAAAAGCAAGCGTAGTTCGTGCTTTCATTACGCCGTGCTTTTGGAATGCCGATAGCTTCCAATGTAGATAGCCATAAGTCACGATTCCAAATATATCATTCATTTTATGCTCGTGCATTAGTGGATGCTGTAATATACCTGTGGCTACATGATGGACATAGGACCAACCAAGTAATGATTGTACCAGCTAAGCAAGATCAAGGTAGCGAGGATCAAGCCAGCCATTCCCGGCAGCAAGACCAGCCGTACCAGTCAGCAAGACCACCAGCCAGCTAGCAAGCTTCGTACCAGATATTGGTTTGAACGGCTCAACAGCGATGGTTCTATAGAGGGGAAAATCACGTTTCTGCCTAGCGAACTGCTTAGGTTTTACGGAAGGGTGTGTAAACAGGCTCGACCAACGGAAGAGGGAAATGCTCCGCGAAGACTCGGTGTTGCGGAGTTTTTTACTTCATACTAACCTTATTTCGGGCACTAAAAACCCTGATCGCCGAGCTCTGCCCCTTAAACAGCTATTAAGGAAAATAAGCCTTATCGCCGAAGCTAACTACTGTGCCTGGATCAGATATTCCTCCATGAGCTGTGTAACCGGAGTTTCTATCGATAACTTTCGGGGATACCTTAAGCAAGCGCCTAGATAAGGGGTCCAATTCTCAACCATACGTAGATTGGCTTAAGAGTTGCTTATAGGAAGTGCCTACACGAGTGCCTTGGATAATAGCTGTTGAAGAGACAGAACTTTACCTATGATCGGGGAATTCGAGCCTATTATAATGATGTAGAGAGTGGTGGGACTAAAGAAGGAATAAACTCTGCAATAAATGGAGGGTCTAAAGTCGGAGACCTAGAATCAAAGTGAAGGAACGCTGCCCCTATAGCTGCGTGCTTTTCTGCTGCTGGTGAATCTGGACCTGAGCGAAGAGATAATGCCTCTATAGCAGCTGGAATTGGGTAACTTCAATGAAATGCCTCTGCTTCTGCTCGATCAAATGCAACCTCTACTGATGTTAGTGAAACTGAATCCCCTGGCTATGGATTTTTATCTGGGAATGACACTCGATCCGATACCTCCGCTACTCTATCTATTGCTTATTACTATGCCTCTGCTTTCCTCGCGGTCTTGCCCTATCTTTCCTTTTCCTTAGCAGCCGGTAAATCCCCAGGGTAAACAGTTGCTTGTGATGTGATGTCAAGCAGACAAAACTCCTGGCCTTGGCAATGGGATCTGCTACGCTTACTATCATGGTCAAGCCTTGACCGTCCTGGTCTAACTAATCCCGCTTGGTGACAAACCAATAGGAATCAGTGCCCGTGGTACCATTCCTCCTTCTCTTGTCCCTACCCTAAACCAACTATAGGAAGAGAGGCTTCTCACAAAGATTGATTGGAAGACCCATAGCTTGAAAATTCTTTGAGCTTCAAACTAGCAATGTGCTAAAGAAGCCCTAACCTAAGCCCAATAGGAAGAGTTGTGCTACTAAGCGAAGAAAGGTACCTCTGCATTGATTGACTAAAGCTGGAAGACCTTCTGACTGAAACAACCGAACCGTCTAGAATCTGTCTTTGCTCACTCCATGAGATAATCTACTTTGTCTGATTTACTTCATCAGGGGATCCCTATGGTATCTATCCTCTGCTTTCTTTCTCTCGGTATGGTTCACCACATGCCTGTCTCTCTTTCAAGCTCAGGAGAGAGAGTGAGTGCCCGAGTCGTAGTATGACCGAAGCCTCCTGCCCAAAGATTATGGTGAAATGTCATTCTATTCTAGGCGGGTGAGTATCAAAAGGGAGACTCACCAAGCTGATGCCATAGGACTGAAGACTCGAGTGTGCGATTTCGTAGCCGTTCCTGAGCAATTCAATTCAAGGAGGCCGGAATCCTCGGTGAAATCATCCCCGGCGGGGGTCTCTTGGGTGAAGGTGCTAGTGAAATGCCCAATCACTTCATTAATCAAATGCCAAACTCAATCACAAGCTATAAAGGGAAAAAAATCCACTGTGGGGGATGGGGTCCGGATGGACATCAAGACTCAAATCAGGCGATTTCACAAGATTGCCCATGCCTGACTCGGCAATTTCGCGTCCTTGATATGACCGATCATGTCGACCACAGGGTGAGATGATCTTCTAATACGAGGGCTCCCTTCACTTTTTTCTTTTTTGGGAAAGTTTTGACCTAATGCAAAAGCGAAGTTTAAAAGAAAGGATTTTGTTTAGTTCGCGCCAATTCGGCTATTTTCGATCAAGGTAACTTTCTTTGGTTCTTTTTCAGTTCCATCAACGAAACTGAGAAGATCTTGTACTTCAATTAACGACATTCTCCGGGTTTTCCATGGTATATAGTTCGTCTGTGTCAATCTTATGGACAAAAAATGGGCGATAGACGAGATACTAAGTTCTGAAGAGAAGGATGCAGACACAGCGGTAGACAGCGCCAAAGAGAAAACACGTAACAAGGTATTCAGACTACACTTCACACGAACCAAGTGAACGTTTCCCAAGAGCTAGTGCTCTGATACCATGAAAGAGTTTCAAATACTTTGAGCGGATTGGGTGAAGGATGTGTATATCAATGTAAGAGATCATCTGTTTAATTAAATAGAATACAACACCTCTTGGCCGTTACACATGGAGTAATCACATAATAGTTATATAAGTAGTATCGGTCTCCGCTACGATTCTCAGAATTTACCTACCCATTAGCAACGTATGCTCAGTAATTATTGTATACGCAATAAGATAAGTCAAGTGCGCTAAAAGGGACCTCGTAGCTCGCAAAGTGAAGTCGTAAGGGTATTCCTATGGTTGATAAACTACGACTCCTTTTTATCCTTTCCCCACATCTGATTCGGAGGATTCGGGAGAAACAGGTGCAGTAGCCCCGGTTCGTTAGCATTCCGCCCTTCAAACTTGGTTACACCAGAAGTCATCATTTCAACGGCAAACTCTATTCCGCCTTCACCACACGTTCCTAAGCGCTCGGTGAGTCGGGTTATCCGTGTACTGCCCAGGATCGCGGACCTTTCGTACACGGATTTTAGGGCATTTAGCTAGCCTATATCTCCGCTCTAGCTTCCGTACTCTTTTTCCTATTTCTCTCTCGATATCCTTCTTTCATTCTCGCCATCTTCCCAACGAAATGGATTGGTACACCATCCATCCTATCCTGTGCTTGGTTCATGGGAACTGCAAGTTTGACAATCAAAGGTTGGGATATCTCATTTGATCTCAGCAAGCCGCTTCGCGCTCAAAGCGAAAGCCAGATCTTGAAGCTAGAATGCGTGAGAACTAGAGCTTCAAAAGAAGCCGTAGCGAGGGTTGGTAGTGTGGCCGGAGGCCCACTTGCTTCTAACGTTCTACACCTTCTAACATAAATAAAAGATGTTGAATTGTCTGAAGGCTTTTTCTTCGTTCATTCCTGCGAATCCATCGCGTTACTTCGATTCATTTCCCGCGTACGTGCCTTTTCCTACTCCTTAGCATGCCGTCAATTAGCTAAATTTCTTTTAGTCGTGCGAACGATACCCTCGCGAAGCAGATTCGGTTCCATCCTATACCTCCTATCGAATGGATTTCCCTACAAATGGTTGTCTCCTTTTGGTTGCGATGATTTATTTTGTTCAAAGCGAGGCGAGCGGTGCTATTGTCCCCTTCCTTCTCCTAGCGCTCATTGACATCGTATGCGGGTCATCGGGATCGGGAACATCATATATGAAATGACTTGATCCGTGAACGCGCTTACCCAATATTGGCCAGGGAATGGACCAATTCCTTCATTCAATGCATATTGATTGAGAATCCGTGCAGGAGATCGGCCTTCTCTTCTCTCAGGTCCAGAGGGGAACTCTTAGTTAGGTCCCTCAGCGACTTGGATTGATGTCTATCGGTAACAGGAAGCTCGGGATTTGCGCCATGTATGTGGCACACAACTGGTTCTATCGATGCGAATCAACAAATCACAAGGAAGTTTGGTCTTCGGAATCAAGCGGCAAATCATAATACGAGAAGGGAGCTCTGACGCGCCATTTAGTAGCACTCATGGGATCTGGTCAATAAAGGTGTAACTATTAAGTCAGTCGGGCAAACCCTTTTGAAAATGATCCAAGGGGGGCGAGAGGAGAAGTGTTGTTTGCAAGCGAATCCAAGAATGCCACGAGGCGGAGAGCCTTTCGATGAAGCCTGCACCCACTGGGAAAAAGGAATAATAGACCTTGCCAGAGTTTCCCTGTTAAACAACATAAGAAAAAGCTTCACCGACTGCTTTATCCACAAGAATGTCATAAAGGTTCTCTCCGGTCTTTCTCAAAAAGACAGCTTTAGAGCGCAAGTCAAACTCATGATAGGCGAGCAATCACGCGCACATGGTTTAGCGGTTTGCTGTGCTCTGTGATCTTATTCTTCTCCAAGACCCGATGCTTCATCTGCTTCTTTAGCTTAGTAGGACTTATTTCACGCAATAGCGTGAAACATTTGTTTGGTCTCCCACTGCTATCTATGCTAGCTTGAAAGGTATGGCTACTCTCTTGTTTCCTGCTGAACCTCCTTCCCAATACAGGCTTCGCAGCCATCCCAGCTTGCATTTTTTTGCAGTGTGGTCCGTCCACTTCATTAAGTTACGGGGTTGGATGAAATAGCTATGCGCTACGGTGCTCGGTGCCGAAGTTAGCTTAGCTTGGCTTTAGGTAGAGAAATCCCATGTGACTCCTAGTTTTTATTGTTTGTTGTGATTTGGTCAAGTAACAAGTGTCCGCAATCCGTATAGTGTACTTTGACTTGAGTCACCATGGCTACATAGCCCTTCTCATTCTCACTATGGCACTTTCTCTTCTTTCAGTTATTCTCATTCCCTATACTACATCATAGTAAGGACTGCTCTGGAACGGAGCAACTATAAAGATAAGGAAGCAGATGCACGAATGGAAGATGCAAGAGTAGGCTTTGAATTTCATTCGAATATAGTGAATGAATAGAATAAACGAGCTTTTAGCTCGAGAAGGCATCTTTTGATCGTTGAACTTTCACGCTCATATAGCGAGAAACTATTCCCATTTCTAAAAATAGCTCAGTAAATGAATGGATCGTCCAACTGGAAATGATAACAGAATGTATAGGTCATTAGAAGGAGTTCCAATAAGCGGATAAATATAGTATACCACCTTCTCTGACATATGTTGAATTAGAGATCTCTTACCGACAACAAACCAAGTGAAGCAGATTATCGTCCTCCAACTAAAGCTTCAAGATCGGGCAGCTCTCACTTTAAGCCTTGCCCGCTGCTTTTATATGTATGGAATATAGGTAAGCACTAAATAAGATCTTTGATTCTTTCTACATCCTCTGGGTAGTCACCTCAAGATCCCAACTCCTCAGCGCGGTCAGTATAATCTTCTTAGATCGGATGATCAGCTACGTCTTGGTGAACAAGAATGAAAGCAGCGCCGAGAGAACCCTCATGGACTAAATAGAAGGACCTGCGGGGCGTGCCAGTAGCAAACTTCTCAAATCGATCAATTCCGTGTTACGCTCAAGGGAAGGCAAGGACCCGCTTCCTAGAAGAAAGCGACTGGTTCCGTTTATTAAGAGATGAATACTCCTAACAAAGAAAACTCTGAAGTGAAGAACTACTCATGTCCACTCAAACAGCTCAACTCCGGGACTCTCAAAGCTTGTAATAACACTTTTCGTTCTCTTCCCACCGCAGGAGGCGGGGCTTTTTCTTTCTATCAGTTTCAAATCAAAATAGATATTGATCTGGGACTATGCCTACTATTCAACGCAAGAAAGAGGCGCCATCTTTCTAATAGAAATTAATTAACATTAACCTTTTCCGCTAGCTGGGAGCAACTGCTTGGACTGGATGTACGCCTTTAAAGAAAGAAAGTAGATAAAAAGCTACCACTTCAGAGTGTACGGCTATCTCTCAGCTTCTGATCCCTGCCTAGATGAAGAAACGAGTGTCCATAAAGAATCATCAAGTAGGGATAGGTGCACTTAATATAAGCTAAAACGAGAAGGCAATTCCAATTTGAAGTCAAGAACAAGAAAAGCTCATGCGAAGGTTAGACTAAAAGAAACTTTCCCGTCCTGCATATATTAGCAATGCTCTATTCCCAATGCTGACAAGAACACGCGTTGCAACTAGTAGAGTAGATCCCCGAGACCGCTGTCATTCCTGCTGATCTAGCTTCGTATTCTCGCCACTCCGGGGCATAAGATAAGAGCAATCCAGAGGACTCCCAATTCCAAAAAGTAGCTATCAATTAAACCAACCCTTCTTCATTAAAAGAGGCAAGCGGATTGTATTTATTTATTTATTTATTGCACTAGTTCCCGAAACAAACCGTTCCTGATGTGATGACCGCAAATGTATCCCGACTCGCTGAGAGTGAAACAGCCGACCTTTCTATAGATTTTCTATAGAAGAACCTTGAGCTTTGAAGCAAGTGGTCTATGCTAGCTCGTTTTCGAGAGGAAGAGTTTGCTTTTCGGTTCATGCTATGGTATCGGAATGCCTCCCATTAGGAGAAGTTGGATCAGAAACTTATTACATGCCAGCGCTACTGCTGTAGTGGGAGGCGAGGTCAACGGTAAGTGGACGAGAACCAGTAGATAATTCCACAACATCCACATTAGGAATGGAAAGACCTGGGCTGCTAGTGAGTGCAATGGGGAAAGTTTTCTCTATTCATAGTAGGTACGACGACCCTAGCAGACCCTCCCTTAATTCGAATACGTAACATGATCTCCTTCAACCCGCTTTTCTGCCTATGGCCGAGTCATAAACTATATCTATCACGGTGGAACTCTCAAAAGCACTTTTCTAAGAACTGAGACCTGGAGCCTTCTTTCCCATCATTCAAAATACACAAAGTGTATTATAAATTGCACCATGAGTAGTGAACTACCCCTCTTCTTATGGTGTATCATCCGCTGAAATATGAATGGTAAAAGGAAGAGCTACCTCTCCCTGCCGGTCGAATCTAAGGGCTCCTCCTGGTCAACTACCTACTTCTCTCTCGATTTGGTTGATCGCAAGCAAGCTACCTTAGCGCAGCGCTCACACCAGAATATCTCGTACCGAACTGGCTGAACTGGCTATTACGACCTGAGCTAGCTTGGATTGACAGTTCATTCCTGGCTGGAATCAATGTCTCATTTTCTTTTTCTTCGTAAGGAGGATCCCCCTTCTATACTATCTTTTGGTGGTCTGTATAAATGGTAATGCTATCGAACCCCGAGCATCTTCTTTTTGATCTGCAAATGGAAAAAGTAGTAAACTCCTATTACAGAAGAAAGTCTTTCTCTAAAGTTGCAACCTAGGATCCAGCTATGAAAGAAGCCGGCTTTACAAGCTAAAAGTGAATAAACATCTCTTCTAATTGGGATACCCAGGAGAAAGTCCACATTCTAAGAAGGTGGAACAAACTCAACCATAAAGAATACGAAGTGGGCGATGACTGAATGAATATGAAGCAAAGAACCCGCTTCTAACCTCGTTTAACACCATGCCCCCTACTTTATGAAGGCTTCGGAGCTCATCTCGAATCGGGAATCTTTAGTTTAGCGAATTCCTGAGACTGGAAAAGAAAGAGTGACCTCTCCTCTTTCTCCATCTTTTGAGTCCCCCCTATCCTGTCTTTTCTGAACTAGGAAGCCTGCTCCTCGAGAATACTCATCCTCTTCTTCGAGCATTCTATTCTGAGTCTTGCTCATCCTCTTGAAAGAGAAGACAAGACCTGGGCTCGCTATCTTTCCCCATATGAGAATCTTTATCTCCATATACGAACTATTGATTTGATCGGGCTAATATGTCAGTCGGGCAAGGATTCCGGTGGTTGAAGGAGATCCAAGGTCTATTTAGTCTGAATCAAGAAGCGAAAGAAAAGAATGTATGAGGCTCAGCAAGCAAAAGGAACGGAGTGCTTTATCAAACCTTCCGTTGCTATAACACAGCCCACTAAGCATCTGAAAGACAAGCTTCCCTCTTCAGCCTCGGTATCGTTTTGGTCCTCTGCCACTCCCTTTCTTAAGGGAAGGAGATTAGACTTGCCTCTCCGCGTTGTGCCGACTGCCGACGCTGTACCCACCTAGAGATTGGAGTTGCCTAGCCGCTCCTCGTTCTCCGACTTTGACCTGTCTTAAGGGGTCTCGCCACCCTTAAGAATCCCCTGTTCTCAAGCGGCGAAGCCTTGTTTTCCGTTCCTCCGTCTCCAAATGAACTGCTTCTTTTTGAGGCTTTCAGTTCCATAAAGGTTTCAATGTCCAATTCAAATTGACGTATTGTAATGACAGAAACTTCGTTCCTTTAGCTGAGACACACGGACGTTCTTGGTGGGAGACAATCCCTGGAATCTAGCTTGCCTAAATGTTTCGGCTGATGGCGTCAAACTGACAGGCATGCGACTGCATGAATGAAAGAGCAATACGCAATTCAACCATTACAGGACGAGGACAAGGTTTTTGAAATCTTTCTCTATACAAGTTCTCGGACGAGATTTGGGCGCTCTAGCCAAAACGAATTTCGGCTATTACCTTCTCCATTACGATCTCTAACGCGCTATGCTGCGACAGTAGCTAAAGCGAGTGCTATGGGCGTCGGTGGGAGTAATCCCACAGGCTGGAGGCCTGGTAACCTCCTGGGCTGATCGCTCAGTGGTAAAACACTGGTCTGTCGCCCGCCACGTGGCGCATGCGGAGGTTGGGTTTGATAGACCTAATAGGTTTCCCGATATGGGGTACGTTACCACACGTACTGGTGTTCTGAGTGATTCTCAGATATCGGTACGACTTGGTACCAAACCAAGCGCCTTCCATCGGGAGGATTTCGTATCCTCGCGACTAGGTGAGTTTGATGCTTACGGTTGACCATAATGTCTGGTTCAAGTACTGGGGTGTGCCCAAGAGTATAGTTAGTGACCGAGATAGCCGCTTTGTGGGAAGCTTTAAGGAGTTGTAAACCCTCAAGATCCCAATTTCACAATCACCGTATAGTGATCACAGAAAGTTCGAGAGCCTCTGCAACTCCTGTAGCCGGTCGATCATCTTGCTTTCCCTCTCCCGCTCTGAAAGCCTAAAATAGCTCTCGGAACTAAGCACCTTTCCAATGCCTAATGCCGCTCCAGCTGATGCGATAGTTGCAGCTCCAGTCCCCATTTGATTTTGCATCTCCTTAATGCACTACCCTGACTTGACACTTGACTTAACCTGCCTTCGAGACAGAGTGATGGTGCCTCCCCCTCATGAACAGCCAGCCCGCCCCTATGCGCCAGCCCTTACCTGCCTTGAACTACAGGAGCGGTCTTGCATACTTACACACATATGAAAATAAGGCCATTTATCGAGAGTTGTGACAGGTGATGAACATCAATGAGATGGCTTGAACTGGCCTTCTGTTGAAACTCAAATTGCCATAGATCGCGATTCTTCGTCTGATCCTCCTGTGTATTCATCATTGCATCCTTTTCCTTTTCAATCTGCCTATCCTTTTCAACTTCGGGATGTGCATTTCTTTTTATTTTCTTTTTTCGATCTGGGGGAAGTTCTCGCTCCTTCACCTCGTAAACTCGGTAAAGCGGCTTCGCTTCGCTCCTCGCTTTTGTTCAATTATAAAAAAATACCCACTTTGATGGAGATTTGTAGCGTCATTCAAGTAAATACAGATTGAGATCGTAGAAACATGAGCTTGTAATATAGCTACACCTAATTCCGGGCCGGTTAATGCAAGAACTATAAATAAAGGACCAAGATCTCCTATGAAATATAAAAGATCGTTCATACATAGCATAGTCCAAGCGGACCCACTTAAAATCTTTACTAAACTATGACCGGCCATCATATTAGCAAATAAACGTATTCCTAAGCTTAATGCGCGAAAACAATGAGGGATTAGCTCAAGGAGTACTAAAAAAGGTGCTAACGGCAGTGGGACTCCTGCGGGTAATGAGAAGCTTAAAAAATGAAGCCCATTTCTTTGAAATCCCACTATAGTAATGCCAATAAAAATAGAAAATGAGAGACCCAAAGTAATGAGAAAATGACTTGTAACTGTGAAGCTATAAGGTATCATACCCTGGGGATTACGAAATAACGAAAAAGTAAAAGTGACCGAGATGCGAGGGAAAAACTTTTGTTTAACATTTCCGGAAAGACCGCCTATTTGTTCGTTTACCAGGTTCGGCACGAAATCATAAATAAGCTCTACCAAGGATTGCCAAGCATTTGGTACTGAGTTTCCTCCTCCGTTTTTAGTAACCAAATGAACCAGAAGTAGGACCAAACTGAGAGTTAGCAGCATAAACAAAGAGGGATTTGTGAATGAGAAATACAAGTCTCCTATATTAAAAGGAATCAATGGGATTATTTCAAATTGCTCAAGTGGGCTGTTGGGCGTAATCGTAAGAAACACTTTTGATTTCATCCCTGTAGTTCCGCTTCTTGCTCTAAAAATGAAGAAAGACTTGTCGGAAATCGCCGGTTGGGTTGGTCCAACCAAGAAAGGCATGGGAGTCTTTGGGCATTGTTTGGGCCGAGTTAAGTAAAGACTGACTACCTATAAAGATTCCTCACTGCACACTTTCTATATATCTGTCTTCATTATCGACTGCATGCTATCGGAGATAGAGCAATGGGAGGTTACAATTTCGAATCCACTATTACAGTAATTTTTTTTATGTCGAAAGGTCTTTATCCATGGGCAATGAGTTTCTAATGTATTGGGCGTATCCGTTCCCTATTTATATACATCATTTTCGTACTAGCTTATCCGGTGCAGTTTATGCATGGCGAAAAGACACATTGAAATGGAAGTTCGAGGAGTAGGCGCCTGATCAAACGCCTTACGTGATAGGGGCTTCGAGGTCCAGAGCTTTAGGAACAATAAGAACCTGTGCTTACCAGAATCGTTTGTCAATCAACCACTTGCACTTTTTTACTTCCTTAACTTCCTTCACTTACCGCTACTCGCCCAAGCGCCTAGAACAAGACATTCTCGTTGTGTCGCACCCTAACTTCCTTCACTTTAACTAGCGCTTCCCGGAAAAGAAGTGGTTTTCTCTTTCTACTTACAAGGCTAGGTCTTACACCCGAAAAAGTCTTTCACTTTATCTATCTTAACTTATCTAAACAGGCTATCACCGCTAATAGAAAAAGTACTTGCTTGACCCGGCTTACCATTCTATTAAATAAAATGAAAGGGCTACGAAATACCTTTCGACAACTTACTAATGAACGAACCTTGGGACTCGCTAGCGCCTGTTAAGGCTAGTCATCATTAGCTCTTTGTCTTTCTAGCCGCTTTCCTTGCTTCACTTCTGAAGTCATGAACTCTGGAACTGGTTTAGCTAGCTCCTTCACCCCGGAAAGAAAGAAAGAGATCGAAGAGATGAACTCCTCCTACATCAGATAGATTGAAGAGGCCTTTTCACTATCGAAAAGAGGCCTTATAGCCCGAGTCCTGAACCACTGGAATGGACAGACCGCAAGCCAACAAGCAAGAGATCGTTTCCAATTTACAGATGCAAGAGTTGCGACCGATTAAAGCGAGAAATTCGAGATAGAGGCCTATAGAGGCTTACTATTAAAGGGACCAATTGGAACGACTGACAGAAGAAAGAAAAGCGGGAAGGGCATCTATTTAAAAGAAGAAACTCATTCGTGGACTGATTCCGACTGATTATTGGACAGATGACCCTTTGCCATAGACCAATTGCAATAGATTCGCTAGCATAAAGCATAAAGAGATTCGAGATTCGCATTACCATCAGACAGAAAAGAAGACCGCTCGACCCTTACTGATGAGCTGACAAGGCCGGGGGCAAGTCTTTATAAAGGAAGAGAATCAACCGCACTAATTGAGACCGAAGCGCCTATGCTTGCTGCCGACCCTTACACCATAAACGGAATACCAGTTTCCGACCGGACAGGAGAAAGAACTAGAGTTGCCTTCTTTGTTGGACCGACAGACCGATCAAGACCAGTTGCGAGCAATAGCGTCTTACACTTTCCCAAAGACTAATACACGAGCGATTCGCCATAGTCTAATCGATTGAGGAGGACAGCCAATGACCGAGCTGGAGGTGGGAATACAGATAAATATATATATTCTTCCTTTGATCTCCGCAGAAGGCCGGATTGATGCAACTTATCAATCCTTGTGGGAGCTCCCCTATGCGACGGCTTTAACACGCCCTCCCTCAACTAAGGAGAAATGCCCATACTATTAAACTATAGCCCCCCTCTACGAGATTCACTCAACAGAGAAGAGAGGAGGGGCGCATATTTCTTATTTACAAAAATATAGAAAGCGATTAATTAACCTATGGATTTACCTCGCTTAACAACAAAAAAGAAAGAAGAACTGGAACAAAGCCAGCAAGGGATTCACGATTAGCGGATTAGCTAAACTAAGCAAGCAAAAGGCATGAGCGGCAAGAATCAAGGGCATGCCCGACCCGAGCTCCTACTCCTAGGCCAGGGCAAGAGCAGAGGAGAAGAAGGAACATTAAAAAAAAGATTGAAAATACAATACATGGATTCTTGATTGAAGCGCTCGCCCTCTCCTTCGGACCCTGACTTTCCTAATTTCATAAACGAACTCAACTGTCTCGAGTGAAGGAACTAATGCCAGCTTCTTGTACTCTTCGTGATAGTTAGCCCGCCCCTCTGAGTTCGAGTTGAGGAGTGAGCTCTAGTCCCTTTAAGAGATAGGGGTGATTCTTTTGACAGAAGCACGAGTGGAACGCTTTCATGGCTTTATGGCTTTTTTCCTCTTTTGATTTCCGCTTTAACTAGCGGAAATTTGTTTTGATCAACTAGGTTTATTTCCTGGTTGCCTTACTCATTTAGGGCTTAGTCTGACTTTTTCATCATGAAATTGCATAGAGTCATGTGCGAATCTCCAGCAAGTTCGGATTCAAACATGACCGCTGGACTAGAGACTGCCTCTTACTGAGCCTTTCAAACTAGGTGGGTCTGGTTTACATGTGCTAAAAGTTAGGACTAGTGAGTAGTTCTACTGAAACGGTTTCAAAGTATTAAAGCCTTACCGGCCTGCCTTGCCTGATGGAGACTACTTCATAGGGATCGATCCTTTTGAAGGGAATACTGCTTTATTATCAGGGAAGGATGACTTTCATTATGACTACATGGCTTTTCAGCCGAATGGATGTTACGAAATGCAGTGATACGGAAACGATTTTGATGGTTATAATCCATGCGCATAGTCGCACTCATGAGAGTCTCTTTTCTTGTAAATTCAATCTGACCGCCTATTCCTTTCCTAAATCGACATTTCCTACCCCCAAACGCTACCTTTCTTCAAAATTCCTCTAGAAATCTTTGAAGTCATCGGTCTAAAATACTTCCCAACGCATCTCCACGTGGTGGATATAATGGATACCTCTAATTATGAAAATCTTTCAAGCTCCATCCCGGTTTTTGAACACAAGCCACTTTTTTTCCTTTAAAAGATGCGTAAGGTGCCTCCAACTCAAAGGGAAAGGGTTCTAAGAGCTATGCTATATATAATATAGGCTAAAGCCTCCATTTTTGTATGTCTAAAAGGCGTAATCCCCTAGGGCCGGTTGCCGGAGCTTCTTTGTTGAAGTCACTCAGCGTCCTAGCTTAAGTGCGCTGTTAGGTTCTCTCTTGAAGTGAGTTTTGCTTTCGCGTCCAGAATCTCCCATTTAATAGATGGGTAGATAACCCAAGGGCCTCTTTTAAAGGATTGACGAAATCCGTGCCCGTAGGCCCCAACAAAGCCTTCCCTCGGCTCGGTATCCCGTTTCTTGAAGTCAATGAGCCTCCTCCCTCGAGTGGTCTTGTAGCTTGATAAGGTTTAAGAATTCCTCCATTGAAAACGAGAGGAATTCCTGTTCATAGGTCCGCCCGCTCCTACCCGAGTAGCAGCTCTGGCTCGAGAGACCTTGATCGCTCCTCCTGGGCGTGGATTTCTGCCTTTAGTCAGGACAGTGGCCCCTTTATTATATTATATGGAATATGGAATTCTTAAACCCGCCATTCCAAAGTCATGGGATTGGGATAGAGTCTGGCCTTTCGGAATCCTGTCTTTGAGGTCAGGACTGGGGTCCAAGTGCTTTCCTTTCGTGGCACCATCCTCGGTTCAAAGCAAGGGGTGAGCTTTTCATATAAATAGGCGTGGTTTTGTTCTCTCAAAGTCGGGTGTGTGGTCTCTCAAAGGAGGGCTTCGGGTTTCAAGGCTAGAAATAGATGAACCTTGCCCGACTGACAGGTCATATAAGCTGAAGGGGCTGAGAACTTCAAGTCGGGCCCCTTGTTCTTGGCCAATAAATAAGGAAATATAGCCTTGCATGCCTTCGAGCAAAGGTAGGGCCCTTCCCCTGTAACCGCTCCCCGAAAGGAAGGTTTATTCTATGAACCGTCTCGCCTTCCTAACCTTGAGATTGATTTGTCTAATGCCGGTTCAGAACAACTACTGCTCCCGCTACCAGTCCGCCTGTTCCTAGAGCTTTCCTTCCTCTGTCTCTTTTTAAGCGAGTTAAGCTTGCTTTCCGGAAAAGACTCTTTAGAATCTGTGGCTAAGCCGAGTGCCCATCCACTGAATGATCTGTTTGCAACTTTAGCTCTACTCACGAGTCTAACTGAAAGATTTCTATTTTCCAGACAAGAAGTTTTCTCTAAGCTTTTCCGTTTGACAAGCGGATCAGCTCGACTACCGCTGTAACTAGACTGGCTGGACTTGCGGAAAGATTCTATAAGCTTTAGCAATGAAAAAGCAGTAGTTTCTATGTACCTGCCGGAATAGATGATTGATTCAAGCCGCCATCCCAAGCTGGCACTTCACTTCACTGGCTTACTAATGTAACCTTCCGAGTACCCGTGCCCGTAAAGACTCTATCTCTACAGCCGCCCCAAGCCTCTGATCTCAAAGTCACCATCGCTTGCACTTTTACAAGGATACTTTTATTACTTAACCTACGAACCTCTAACTCTAACGTGCGAGCGGCCCTAGCTAATAAAGTTGCGAGCCCCTTGAATGATATGGGCAAAGGTGGCATAGGGAAGGAGAAAAGCAAGGAAAAATATGCTGCCATTATCTCATACAAGCCTCACAGAGTTGCCAAGCAGCTTGGTTTTGATCAAGATGTACCTGGCCCTTTGCCAAAAGTTGGTACAGACCAACTATATGCAGGGAATTCTCATTTCTACCATGGCTTTCTTCCAAACAGTCAGTCTGTTTTCTGGATTCCTGCCTTCCCTCCGGTCAGTCTTTGTTTGAAAGCTTAGCCAGTTCCTATAGCGGTAGGTCGGCTTAGATAGAATCTGGTACGGGTTCGGTAGGCGGGGAAGGCAGAAAGGAACTGGAATCAAATCCACTTGTTCAGTTCAGTTTTGGTTAGCGGGCGCAGTTGAACTTGACCAGAGCCAGTACAACTCAATCAAATCGGGAGCCGAGACAACTACTGCTCGCTAGAGCGAGTACCTGATACAGAGAAGGAACAGCTTAAGGGTAGGCGAGTTTAGGTACTCAATCAAAGAAAGCAGTCACAGTTCAAGTCAAGCGGCTCTAAAGGTAAGCCCACCTATGGTGCCGTTAGTCTAAGCTGTTTGCGGTTAGCGGGCTAGTGGTCGTCGAAGAGAGCAGATCCGCTTACGGGTCAGGGCGCAGGTCAAGTCAAGCCCACCTATGATGCAGTAGTAAACTACTTCTTCTTTTGTTCTGGTAGCGCGGCAGGTACAGCTCAAGCGGTTGTCTTTCCGGTAGGCCAGATCAGAGAGTCGAGTTCTTCCTTGCCGCAGATCAAAGAGTTTGTTGCCTTCTTGTTCTGTTCTGGCTCTAAAAGAAGGTAAGTTTCCACAGCCCTAGCGCTAGTGAAAGTTGGAAACCGAGTTAACGAGGTTTCTATCTCTCCATCCGTTCCTTCCGAAAGGGAGGGAATTTACACAAGGCAAGGGCTTGCATCAAAAGCATAATCTTAGGAACCAGGGCTGGGCATCCTACCTATTTATTCCATCTTTCGGGCAGAAAGGAAAGAATTCGAAACCATCCATTCCAACCTCTGTTTCAAAGCTTTTATCCGG
>Ga0153957_100041_pt1:30000-42500 | contig 96297 bp, 75 predicted proteins | sample TSFL041MetaG_FD_104745 | JGI IMG/M metagenome (GOLD analysis project Ga0153957, IMG submission 104745) | Attine ant fungus gardens microbial communities from Florida, USA - TSFL041 MetaG | ecosystem: Host-associated > Fungi > Mycelium > Unclassified | place: USA: Florida, Wekiwa... | reverse complement strand
GATGAGCTTTGATGAAAAAAAGAAGAATTGGTAGAAATTCTTATAGGTGAAGCAAATCAAACCTATTTTCATACAAAGAAGATAAAAAAACAAAACTATAGTGGCTAGGAAAGCTCCGGAGATTCTATGGGAAATAGGAAACGTTGAAGTGAGCTGTGGCTTATAAATAGGAAGATGAGGAGATAACGGTCGAAGGATATTCATGATATTAGGTTGGATTTATGTTCATTCGCTCTGCGGCATACCGAAAAAAAAAAGAGTATCGGTCGGTCGCCCTGTAGCCAGTGCCTAGCTCAGCTCCGAAGATTGACGAGAAGACCGCCACTGTACATCTTTCTTTCAAAAGATGAGAACACGCTCTTTACTAATAGAATAGAAGGTAAGGCAAAAGCAAGAGTGAAACTACGAGCTAAAAGCGGGTGTGCTCCTATTATAAGATAATACGATACCACCTCCCACTTTTGGCGCACTTGTTTGATGAGCTAAGCCTAAGCGCCCTATAAGTCAAAAGCTAGCCTTACAACTAAAAGCAAGGTCGAAATCAATCCCTCTTTTTCCTGTGCTTTACTAGTAGGGCTAATGAACGACCCTTTGATCTATGTCGTTCCCAGTTCAGCCAGGTCTGATTAAGAAATGCTAAAATGAGTGGAGCGAAGGGTTTTAGAGGGAAAAAGGGGGTGGGAGGAAGCTAAAATGGAAGTAGGGAGCCAATTAACAACGAGGCTGTAGTTTACTAATAAGGACTATTGCGACTAATCTAGCTACCCCGAAGAGAAGGAGGGCCACAAACAAGAGCATCTTTTTTAGATATCCCACAATTAGAGCTATTAGCTTAGCTGGAGTTTTGCTTTTTCGGCTGAGTACGGAACGCTAGCTCTCTCTACTTTAACACTTCGTTCACTGCTGGCCCGGAGTAAGGCATGCCACCTTAATGCACTAGCCAGTTAGAAGGATTTTTTCTATTACTGAACCGGCCTTCGAGACGAAAGGAAGGAAAGCAGGCAACATGAGTATGCTACTTCCTGCGAGAATGGCCCTCCCTACTACAGACTACGCTTGGAAAGTCGGTGTTAAGCAATAAAAGAAGAGAAGAATTTGAAAGAAGAAAAGAGAAGTCCCGAGAAGTACTTCACTTAGCCTTTCTCTAGTAGTTCTTCTCCTCCTTCCTCACTATGCTTCGCTTGACTTGAGTTGGGAAGAGTCATATTCATATTCCTTTTTTAAAACTCCCCGTAATGCTTGTATTCCCTTACTGAACGGAAGGAACGGTTCCCCTACTCGCTTGCTAATGGACTATAGCCGGAACGAAGGCACGGATTATATACCAAGTCTTTCCCATTCTCCTAGTCTCGCAGTTGTCAGCTTCTTAGCTTTGGGTTTACCCCCTTTCCCCTTTCTCTAATAATAAGGTAAGCTTGTTTGTCTTCGGGTTTTCGAGTTGGATATCACCATATACTAGTGCTAGTGCGGGTGAAAGCCTTTATGGAAGAGGAAGGGATCATTGAGGGCATCCCCGGTCTTACAGTGCATTCATGCAGCAAGATTAAGATTGAATGGACATAGAGGGAACGGGGTCTAGTTAAGTTTTCAGGGTGAAAGCCTCTCGAAAAAGGCTTAGCCATTTCCGAGCAACACAAGGCAGGCTAGAAAGGCGAGAGGAGCTATAGTAGCTACATGACATGAAACCGAGTCATTCTTTCTAGAATACTTGCTGGCATGCGAGACGAGACTGGAACCAAGGCCAAGGGCAGGAACTCTACCAACAGGAACCCTATCATCAACCAATAGGCCAGGAGCAAGGATTCCGGAAAGTGAAATTCGATATTGCAAGTGCACAAGTCGACGCTCCTGATATGAAAGTGAAAGTGGAGTGAAAGCCGGCTCTAAGCAGGATCCAAAGACGTTCAAATCCAGTTCCAATCTGGATATAAAAGTGCAGTTCAATCGTCGAAAGTGATATCTCTTTTATTTTAGTTTGGTTTTCTTTTCTCTTTTGAGTCAGGTTCTTAAGACAGGACAGGAAATCGGGTTTTCTGAATATCTCTCTCTTCCGGCCTATTAAGTAAAGTAAGTTAGTTCGAGATCGAAACTGTACCTGAGAGGGACTAGACTTCTAGTAACAGTAGGTGCGCTTTCAGTTGCACTAGTGGATTGAATAACCTTTTTTTAGTTCCAACAAAGTGCATGTGTTGTTGGTTAATAAAAACACGAATTTCGATAGGCCGGAGGACTGATACTATAAGTAGGACAAACGCCTTAAAAGAGAAATGAAAGGCATTTTTCCACTTATCCAAGGAATCTCTTTCTTGGCATTTGTATTTGAGAGAGAGAGCTATGCTTAGGTCAGTTCCTTCAGTAAATTTATTTGGTAAGTCAGAAGTGAACTTTAGGTAAGTAAGTAGTCCCGTATGAAATTCATAAAACATTCATATCTGGCACTTGAGGAGGTACATCTTAAGTGTTGGAAGCTACTGCTAAGGTACTCTCCCTCATCTATAAAAGATAGGCAATTGAGAGAGAATAGGGCTATCGCCCGGTTTTTGATTGAATATCCTTTCCTGTGTTTGTCTTGTATTGAGGTATACCGAAGATATGAGTAAAAGTAGAGTAGGTAACAGAAGGGGAGGGATTGCAGTTTTTTATTAGTGAGGGAAAGCAGCTTTCATTTTAAAAAATAGAATGGTAGGGCTTTAAGCTTTAAAGAGTAGGCGGTTCGTATGTTTTTATGACCCCCAGAATAATAAGTAGGAGGATACGCAGAGCAAGAGCTCTGGAAGTCTACCCGGGCGCGCTTCTTCATTCATTCATTTAGGCCCGACTAGGAACACGTGGATCCAGGGAACCTGGCTCGGGAACAGCTTCTTACTAGTAGGGGCTAATCACAGTAAGAGAGTCCAATCTCTGAAATAGAGCTTAGTCTCTCCCCATAGTAGTATACTAGTAAAAGGCGTAGATTATGACTTGATCCAATAGAGTCAGAACACCTTTATATCTAAAAGAAATGGTGCTCGATGAAACGATCCAGATTCCACACTATGCTGTGGGCTGGGGAGAGAGCTGCTCTGCGAAGCTGGGCGTTCAGTGTTCTTATGGAGGAACCATACTAGAAAGAGAATAGAAAGGGCCTTCAAAAAAGAGCGAGGGAGTGATGGGCAACCTTAGTCTATATGTTGCTCGTGAGCCGCCAAGTACCAGTCTCGCATAGCGAAGAAGGGACTTGTCTCATTGAATTTGAGGGAAATTTACCTGGTAAAGAGGGTAGGTGGGTGGGGAAGGAAGTGCGAGATCCGGTCATTGAGAACAAGATATTGAAAGCTTCAAACAAGTAGTCCGCTAAGGTATCAAAATAGAGCTTCCAGAGGCAAGCCGAAGCGGATAATTTGACTCCTAAAGAGTCTCTCTGAGTAGTCAGCACAACGAGAATGGCCTATGTTCCAAGAACCAATGCTACCAATACGGGCAGCGCCTACCACTGAAACGATGCCTGCTGCTGATAATGCGGCTACTGTTCAAAATGCACCTGCTGAGGTGAATGCTGGTGTGGCTGAAGCTGCAAATAATGCTCCGGTTTTTTTTTCATGCTAATGACCCAACCAATCCAGAAGCTTTTAAGTAAGTCAGGGCTTCTACCACTGAAGTTAGCCCTTGTGATTCAGATGTTGCTGCTGCTTACATGCAAACCATTGAAGATGGTCCTCGGGGCGAAGAGCTTGAACTAGATAACAATCCCCAAGCTCCTGTTCTTCAACAACCGGAGTATTTCGCTATTGGAAAATAGCCTTCGGTTAACGAAGCCCCTAATACCGGCGGTAGCTCTGCCTCACGGGGACAGCAGGAAGAGAAACTAGTTGGCAGAAATTTTGTTGATAATCAAGACCCCCTACGGATTATGCACTGGATCCATCCGGCCCGGAATCCAATAAACCGAAGGTTCACTATCTTTTTTTAGTGGTTGCCATACAGAGACAAGTTCGCGCTTTCTCCTTAGAAGGAAGGTCCTCAAAGCCTCTTCATTCCAATGATCATGATGAAGAATCCAATAGCTCCTCTCAGGACCCACAATCATCTATCTTTGAGAAAGATTTGAAACCGGAGCCTCCGAACAAGGCAAACAAATGGCAGCACCTGGGTAAGAGCGCGACTACTAGGGCACAATCCAAACTTGGGGCTAAGCCCCACTCCACTCTATTTCCAAAATTTCCACAATTGCAATTGTTTGGAATGCAAGGGGCGTCAGCAATGGCCCCACGCGTAGACGTCTCGACGATCTTGCTCGGATCGGGCTTTAGTCTTTGGTTGTCATCCTGGAACCAATGGTTAGAAAGGCTAGGGCGGCAAACTTAGCTTTCTTGTTGGTGGCATTCATTGGAGTTAGTCTCATAAGCGAAAAGGCTTTCCAAATGGAATGCGGAATGCTAATCTATTAGACTAACTTATAGAAAAAAATTAGATTTTAAGGTTATGAGTTAGTAGAGTAGGTGTTCAGAGGGGAATCGTCGGAGATTCATGGGACTAGAAAAACAAAACTACAATTCCATTCTTTTTTTTGTGGTCGCGAACAAAGGGGGAAAACCCAGGCATACAGAGAAATTTTAGCACTAAGGGAGCTGTGGGGGTTACATACTGATGGGTGGAATCCTGTCTCGTATTCTAATTTGGGGTTGCGTTTGCCTATGATCTCGTATCGTATTCGAATTCTCATTTTTGTTTTCATATTATGGATCTTGGTTACCATGGCAATTAGACTATTAGAAAAAAAGAGAATCAATAAGGAAATATTGCGTATAAGAAAGAAAATGCTCAACCATCGGAGAAAAGAACCAGGGCTTACTCGCTCCTTAAATGGATTAAGACTTATTCCTGCTTAGAAGAGAAAGAAAGAAAAGAAAGAAGGGGAAAAAGTCTGACTTAACTAAATCGTGTACGGAGATTAGGACTAGTTCCAGTATTGACCTCATGAAAGAAACTAATTCACCAGGGTTCGGAAGATGGTCAGTGGGGAACAGAGGGGATATAGAAAAAGAAAGGCAAGATTCTCCACCGAAGACAAAAAAAAAAGACCCATTAATAGGTCTATCGTGTCGGGAAATACGCTTATCCGGTAAGGGAATGGGCTTTAATTGCGTAAGAAAGAGAAGCGAAAATAAAAAGAAGGACCAACGACGATTCTGTACTAAAGAAGAAGGAGGAGGAGTAGGAGCAAGCTTTCATTAAAGTAGAAGCGTACTACGAAGAAATTCTGAGTTCATGCCACGACGATCTATATGGAAGGGCAGTTTTGTTGATGCATTCCTGTTGAGAATGAAGAAGAAGAGAGATCTTCTTTTGAACAGGAAAATTTGGTCACGTAGATCTTCTATTTTGCCGGAATTCGTTAATTGCTCCGTACGAATTTACAATGGAAAAACTCCTGTTCGTTGTAAGATCACTGAAGGAAAGGTTGGTCATAAATTTGGAGAGTTTGCTTCTACACGGAAACGAAGACTTTCGAGAACTAATATTGGACCGGGAAGAAAAAGGGGGAAAAAAGAAAGTCTAAGCGCATATGGCACGAAAAGGAAATCCGATTTCGGTAAGACTTGGTCTGAATCGTAGTTCAGATTCAAGTCGGTTCAGTGAGGGCGACCGCGAAAGTCACCGAATGGGTCAGTCTTTTTCTTCAGTTTGTCTTATATTTCAAATCAAAAAAGCGTGGGAGGACGTTGCAGATGTCCGTCCCGGACACGACTTCTTCTAACGCTAGAAGACCACTGGAAGACCCCGGGACCAGAGCATGTCGTGAAAGAAGCACACTGGGCGGGCGTGCTTCGACCGTGTCTTCGGGGCACAGTTGAATGTAGATATCATGAACGCGAGGTGCAGGATACCAGGCCGAGAAACCCGGGCAACCACTCCCCTATGTGCCGATCGCTAGCGCATCCAGGGCCCCGGCGCCCAGCTCAGCTGGAGAGGCCTAGCCTGATTTGAGAAGTGCTAATTCGGTTCGGATAGACTTCATTCAAGAACGCCGCCGCCCCTGGAATTAATAAGAAAACAAGTGCTTCAGATCAGTGAATAAACCGAAACGAAAGAAGAGACGTTTCTCGCTCGGCGCCTAAAGCGCACTATGCTCCGCTTCAACAAATTAGAGTTTTCGGTGGAACCGGTGAACCACGCGAGCTGGTTAGATGCGTGGGACAGAGGGCTCATAGTACCTGCTAGCGCAGCTATGCAGTGGAAGGGAAGGAGCCTAAATCGACCCCCTTCCTTCTTTTTTTTTTTCAAAAAAAAGCAGTACAAAGAGATTAGACTCTCGGATGAGACTAAGCAGCCACCGACCGTTCCGACGCGCCCCTGACCTATTTTGATTAAGACCGAAAACCCATCTAAAATGGAACCTAGTTTAAGCTGTCAAACAAATTAGAATGGAAAATGAAGAAAAACCACTAGTAGGGATATGGATGGAGTCTCTCTCAGTAAAGAGAGTTGTAGATTCGTAGAAAAGGAGAAGAGCCTTGACTTTGAGAAAGAAGGTGCTTGTTGCTATTAGTAAGTAAGCTTGTTTTATATCATATCAATAAAGGCGAAAGGTTGCTTTTCTAATTGTATAATATAAGGCGCGTTAGCGCTTTAGAAAGATTGCAGGGCGTTTAGGCTTTACTAATAACATAGAAAGGGCGTTTCCTTTCAAATGACAACTACCTCTTCCTGCTGCGAGGGCGTTGCACGAAACCAAACCGCCCCCCCGCCCAATCAAGTACCAGTTGCTTCGCTGGTAGGCCCACTTAGGTTAGGGGGCTTTGTCCCCAGTTCTTACCAACCAACCTCCGGTGTGTAATCGACATGTTGCTAGCTTCAACTCGGTTGAATAAGAATCATGGATTCCCTCTGTTGTCCCTTTCTTATTCATTCAGGGTGCTCGGCTGGTGCTCCTTTCTCAAACAATAACTACTCTGAACATTAGGGAAGATAAGGGAAGACCACCTGCGCGAACCGACCGAAGGGACTTGACTTATTCGAACCGAACGATAGCGGCTTAAAGCTAAGCCTATCACAAGCAGCGTCGCTGCTTGATCGGCGGGGAGGAGCATCTCAAAGTATGGGGCAAAAGATCAAGCGCTTTGACTTTGTCCCCCGGGATCCACCACAGGTTGGGTTTGAGAGCCGTGTGATGGGTTACTGTCCAGCACGGTTCGGAGAGCACTTTTAGTCTGCGTTGGTGAATGGAAGCCCCCCCCCCTATCAAGCAAGAAAGAAGCGGCTCTTCCCACGGCGGAGTCACCATTGACTCTATTTATTATTATGGTAAATCAGTGTATCAAGATGTCAACCTGAGATCTTATTTCGGTTCGATACGTCCACCTACGAGACTCACCTTTGGCTTTCGTCTCGGTAGGTGTTTTATTATACATTTTCCCAAAAGAACATTCATTCATTTCTTTCTTCCCCGTCGACCACGACTACTGAAACGACGGGAAAAATCCAGACCCGGAAAGGAGAAGGGCCGGTGGTGGGCATTTGGGAAAGTCGGGCCGATCGGGTGTCTTCATTCAAGCGGCGATACAGAAGAAGAACGAAACGAAGTGAGAGGCCGGGGGGCAGGGAAAAGAGTCGAGTCGATCAGGCTCGACGACCGGGAGAAGCAAAACGAAATTAGGATTTGGCCGAAAAAGAAGCAACGCTATGGATACCATGACCGATTACCATTGAGAAAGATAAAGAAGAATCTTTCTAAATCACTTCGGGTCAGCGGGGCCTTCAAGCATCCGAAATACGCCGGGGTTGTAAATGACATAGCGTTCCTGACAGAAAATGACGACTCCTTCAGAAAAACAAAGTTATTCAAGTTCTTTTTCCCAAAGAAGTCCCGCTCCGACGGCCCGACGACTCCTCTACTTAAAAGGACCCTCCCTACAGTGCTCCCCTCCTTGAATTATTCGGTCATGCAATACTTATTGAATACAAAGAACAAAATGGATTTCGACCCCGTCGTAGTTCTCAATCATTTCGTGGCGCCGGGCGTGGCTGAACTATCTACGACGGGGGGAGCGAATGCACAGGGAAGAAGCTTAGATAAGAGAATACGTTCTCGCATCGCTTTTTTTGTAGAAAGCTCGACCAGCGAGAAAAAGTGTTTGGCCGAAGCCAAAAAGAGGTTGACCCACTTCATTCGCCAAGCGAATGATCTTCGCTTCGCGGGAACAACAAAAACAACCATCTCGCTCTTTCCTTTCTTCGGTGCTACCTTTTTATTTCCAAGGGATGGGGTTGGGATGTATAAGAACCTTTTTTTTGAGGATGCCCGGGAACAACTCCTAGGTCAATTAAGGATCAAATGTTGGAACCTCATGGGTAAGGATAGGGTAATGGAATTGATAGAGAAATTCATAGACCTGGGTGGGATAGGAGAATTTATAAAGGGAATAGAGATGATGATAGAGATCATACTGAGAAACAGAAGAATTCCATACGGGTACAACTCTTATTTGAACGAAGTGAAAAAAATGCGATCTTTGTTGTCTAATAGAACAAAGACTAATACCTTAATTGAGTCGGTCAAGATCAAATCTGTTTATCAAAGTGCTTCTCTGATTGCTCAAGACATCTCTTTTCAACTGAGAAACAAAACAAGATCATTTCGTTCCATTTTTAGTAAAATAGTTAAGGATATTCCATTAGTAATGAAAAAAGGGGTTGAGGGGATCCGTATATGTTGTTCAGGTCGATCAGAAGGCGCAGAAATAGCTAGAACTGAATGCGGAAAGTATGGAAAAACATCTCGTAATGTATTTAACCAGAAAATCGATTATGCTCCTGCGGAAGTATCTACTCGTTACGGAATCTTAGGTGTCAAAGTGTGGATTTCATATAGTAAAAAAAAAAAGGGACGTGCTATATCCGAAACGTACGAAATTTAGTAAATATCGTAAAGGCAGATGTCGTAGGGGTTGCAAACCGGACGGTACACAACTTGGTTTTGGAAGATATGGCACTAAAAGTTGTAGAGCCGGTCGTCTTTCATATCGAGCCATTGAAGCAGCGCGTCGGGCTATAATCGGACAATTCCATCGTGCTATGAGCGGGCAATTCCGAAGAAATGGTAAGATATGGGTAAGAGTTCTCGCAGATCTTCCTATTACCGGGAAACCTACAGAAGTAAGAATGGGAAGAGGAAAAGGAAATCCTACGGGTTGGATTGCTCGTGTGTCCGCGGGACAAATCCCATTTGAAATGGATGGTGTGAGTTTGTCAAATGCTCGACAAGCCGCTACATTAGCGGCGCATAAACCATGTTCGTCAACCAAGTTTGTTCAGTGGTCGTAACGTAATTGGTTAGTGGGGGAAAACCGGGCCGGGATTCCAAAGAATTAGGCGAAGTGTTTGTTCCTGAACGACGGAAGTGGAAAGACACTAAGGGGGAGAGGGATTATACTCCTTTCTTTTTGTAATCGCCGAAATTGTACGACGAACCTTTTTGTTCCAGGCGTACTACCCTGATACGTTACGGTTTTTTTCAGCCAGCCTGGTTTATAAAGTGATAGTAGTAAGAATAAATAAGAAAGAGAAGAGCTAAGATTCAGGAAAGGAAGCTTTATGGGAGAAAGGAAGAAAAGTATGTATGTATCTGGGGGGTGGGGGCGGAAGGAATAGGCAGAATTTTGTTAGGTCCCCAATGAGGGGGGACCGGGCCATGCGACGGGTGCAAGCTAGACTTTGAATTGAAGCAAAAAATCCAAGATTTCATAAAAGAAGGAAAAATCAACGTGGCGGATGAACAGGAAACTCCTAAGAACCCCAACGATAGAATGGGGGTTTTTAAGAACTCGCTCCCTAGTCACGCTCCGGTCTCAACATGCTGGGCCGAGAAAGTGTCCGATTTCCAGCATCCCCCTACCATCACTACAATTAATGCTATTAATACTATCTGGCTTTGTGAGGAACATCTGGATCGACCCCTGCGTTCCGGCTTCCAAAGGCGATCCTAAGCTAAGGGAAGAAGAATTTTGAAAAGGGATAAGGCTGTAAGAAGAACCTAGAGAGGAAACTCCACCGAAAGAAGAAGAGGAAATAAGACTCGAGTCTCTGGAAATGTTTCAAGAGGGAGTTCCATGGGAAGAGGAAAATTCAGAAAAAAGAGAAAAAAAAGAAGAAGATTGAATGGATTATCCCGAACCTGCCTCCGCCGCCGTCGCACGAACCATTTATGATGGCCGCGTCTGGGTGGATTGTGGTGCCTACCATTCCTTTAGGATACCTTTCGGCTTCAGTAAAAACTCTTCCCCCTTAGTTTTTATAGATATTGAGTTTGTACGGTAACTCAACTTTGAGTATGGAATTCACTTTGTTGGTTGAGTGGAGTTACGGTAGTTCAATCTATAAAGGAAGGACAATCGATCGCACTTGGCGCAGAACCACCGTTAGGTGGCTCTTTACTCCGTCAAGACTTGCTTCTTATTTTTCTTTCACCCTGCATCCCCTTTTATATTAATACGGAGCTACGAGCAAGGCAGCTCTGCTCCAGAAAGAAAAGAAGCCAGCAGGTCCTTTTCCGCTTGATCGCTAACTCATGCAGCATATGAGCGGATCTTCACTATAAGCCGGCTCTATCGGCGGATGGATAACGCCCCTCACTCTGTCATGAGAACAAAGAAAGCCGCACTATCTCCTTGCAGCTTTGCCTGCCGCCCTTCGGTAGTATAGTAGGATGGATAGCAAAGCCGCCTTCGGCCCTTCGCTTAGGAAGCCCCTCTTCGAGCCTCTACTGAATTCCGCTCGCCCCGGTCCTTAGTTAGCGTTGACTTTGTCAACCTTTGGATGTTGTTGTGACGCTTTGGTTAGGCTCGGTTGACTTTGTCAACGACACAAGCAAGGAGTTGACAAAGGAGAACAGCCCCCCTGTTGTTGATAGAGAGCTTACCGCCCCGCCCTTTATAGTCGCGACTGTTGTCATGTAAAAAGAGTTTGTTTTCTGTCAAAAAAGAAGCATGATTAACACAGCCTATAGCGTAAAGGCATTCGAGCCGCGTCTAAACAAAATGAAGGGTAAGGGCCCGTACTCTCTCTTCTGTAGATACGCTATCCCTTCCGGCTATGGTATGGGGGAAGGGAAGTTAGATCTACCGATTGATTTGATATTAGATGAGCGGCCGTACTATGATCGTTCGGGAGACATGGCTCCACGCACTACACACAAGAATGAATTGTTATGCGGTCGGTAAACTCTTTTTGCAGGCAGCCTATTAAATCAGATCACGTATTTTTTAATATGTCGTTCCGTCATGTACATGTATTCGGTCTTAAATTTGGATGTTTCTGCTCGTGTCCGGAGAGAGAATGGGCACTACTCCCCCTCTCCTCGTTCTACCGTCCAAAACATGCCGGCCGTTCTAAGTTCCGGGGTTGGGTCGGATAGGACCAGACCAAATCGGCTGGATCTGTGGAATCTGAACGGATCAGATCCGATTGGATCTGATCGTAGCTTCAAGTTCAGGTGCCGCACCGCGGCCGGGCCGGAAAGGAAGGGGGCAGCGAACCTCCTGCCAAGAGGCCAAGGTTGCTTACTAACTCTCAGCCACTTGTTAGAAGGAAGTGCAGCTTGATTGTCGGGGGGAATCAACAGGAAGGAAAAAAAAAAGGTAAATTCTTCGATTCTATTTCCTTCTTTGGTAAGGATTGGCTTTAAGTGATAGGGGATGTGATTGAAATTCGTCTTTTCTTTGTTTGTATCACCGAGACACCCGAAGGGCCGGCCATATGTACCTCGAAAGACCCGGCCCATTCAAATCAAAATAGAAGGAGCACCTACGACTAAGGGGAATGGAATGTCGACCACAGGGTGAGATGATCTTCTAATACGAGGGCGAGTGACTGGTCAAGTCATGAAACTTAGTCATTTTTATCAACATGGCTGCAAGTGGACTGGGTTTATGTGTTTAAACTGACTACGACCAAAGTCGTGGCTACTTCAACCAAAAAAGGTCGACCCCCTATTCAAACCGAAATAAGTACCTCACCTCACTTACGAAGAAGTAGTTGGAGCTGGGCTCCGAACTATGAGAGTTTGGTTTGCTTTTGTTTCATGTTTATAAGAGCGGTCTGATCAAATAAGGGATCAGACCGCTCCTGGTGTTCGAACTAGTCATTAATGGTCGGCTTCATTTTTTCGGTATGCGTTGCGAACACTTTCATTTTTAGCGTCTCATCTTCTCTAGAGAAGCGAAACTCGAACGGATAGAGCAGATGGTCCAACTACATAATTTTTTCTTTTTTATTACTTCCATGGTCGTGCCTTGTGGCACGGCAGCACCCGTACTATTGAAATGGTTCGTCAGTAGAGATGTTCCCACAGGTGCCCCTTCTTCCAATGGTACTATAATTCCTATTCCTATCTCTTCATTCCCTCTTTTGGTCTATCTACATTCCAGGAAATTCATACGCTCCATGGACGGAGCAAAAGGTGGAGTCTTGGTCAGAGCAAGCCGCCCCATTCTATTACCAGACATAATTGGGAGAAGCTCATC
>Ga0153957_100041_pt1:0-27500 | contig 96297 bp, 75 predicted proteins | sample TSFL041MetaG_FD_104745 | JGI IMG/M metagenome (GOLD analysis project Ga0153957, IMG submission 104745) | Attine ant fungus gardens microbial communities from Florida, USA - TSFL041 MetaG | ecosystem: Host-associated > Fungi > Mycelium > Unclassified | place: USA: Florida, Wekiwa Springs... | reverse complement strand
GCAAAATGTTGTCCCCAATCCTCCTCCCCTCCACAAAAGCCGTCTGTTGTTTTCCCACAAGGTGAGGCAGCAGAGGTTTCATTCTGTTGGCAATAAGCTTCGCAATACACTTGTAGATAGTGTTTGTTACAGCACGAGATAGGTCTAAAGTCCTTTAAAGTAGGGTTAGGCACCTTCGGAATCAGAGCAATTGTTGTGGCATTGACCTCCTTCAATAAGCATCCCGAGGCAAAGAAAGACTTAATCGCACTCACTACATCATTCCCTACTATGTCCCAGGGTTTCTTGAAGAACAGGGCCTTATAACCATCGGGCCCAGGGGCCTTATTATCTTTTAGAGAGAAGAGCACACTCTTAATCTCCTCCTTAGGTACCCCTCTAAGCATATGGTTGCTCTGACTGGTAGTTAGTCGCCGCGGGAGAGCCTTCCTAAGAGTGTCCAGATTGCCTGGAGAGCATGGAGGGGCACAGCCCAACAGTCTCTGAAAGTAATCCACGATCTCCTTCTTAACCTCGCCGGGTTCTTCCACCCTCATCCCATCCTCTCTGCTGATCGACATAATCTTACTCTTATTGTGATGACTCTTCATTTCCCTTAAGAAAAATTTGTAGTTTTTATACCCGCCATTGAACCCGAGATTTTTTTCTATCGAAACCTTCTGGAGCTCCGCTTAAATCACTGTACTCCTTAACAGCACTAGCTGGAGCTCGGTGTAAATTCTCATCCAAGGGGTCTAGTTGAACCTGTCTTTGTAGACTTTCCATCCGCGAGCACCACCCTGTCTGTTAGACAAGTCAGAAAACCGATTCCTGTTCAGCTTCTTCAACTCCATCTTGAGCCGCTTCCATTTAGTACAGAGCTGATACATGGGTGTGCCTCTTACTTCTGTCCTCCAAACTTCCTTTACTAAAGGTAGGAAATCTGAACATTCCGCCCAAAAGTCAAAGAATCTGAAGGCCTTCTTGACTCGCGGCATCTCAGCTAGCTTCACTACCATAGGAGAGCGGCCGGAAATCCCAGCAGGCAGAAAGTGAGCCACAGACCCAGGGAATCGGTTTTCCCCCTTAAGATTCACTATAGTTCTGTCAAGCTTTCTAAAGATAGGACCCTCCTCCCTCCTATTTGACCAGGTATACAGCTGCCCCGCAAATCTTAGATCTTCCATCTCAGCTTGACTAATGCAGGCTTCAAAGTCATCCATCCAGATAGGCCAATCACTCGACCCACCTACTCTGTCATTGTGATTTCTGATAGCATTAAAATCCCCAGCAATCATCAATGGATTTCCCCTCACCACAGAGGCCTGAGATACAATGTCATTCCAGAGCGATTCCCTCTGAACTGAGCTATTCTCCCCATACACAATCGAGACCAAACAACTCCAATTATAAGCAATGGCTCTCACCTGACAATGCATGATCTGGTCGCTTTGATTCAGAACGGTTACATCAACATCCTCTGGATTCCAGCAAACCCAGATTCTTCCATTCGGAGACGAGTCATAATTGCACAGGACCTTCCAACTACCATCAATGGCCCTTAGAACCTTGTCCTTATTAAGAGCCTTTCCCTTGCTTTCTATTAACCAAAAAAAGGACAAACGATGCTCAGGCTATGGCCTTGGTTGGAAGCATAAATGGGTTGAGGGATCGCGGTGTAGATTGGAGAGAGTAGGTCTGACCGAGTTCTCTAACGAAAGCGTATGCCATACTATACTGCGACCATGGCTCCATACAGAAGAAACTGTACTCTTACGGGATCAAAGCAGTAAGACTGGAAAACAAGAACAAGCAACAAGCGAGCAACCAACAAGTAAGGAACAACGAGCAACAGCCAGTGAAGAAAGAAGATCGAATAGAAAGGAGCGAAGGAAGAGTTACAGGGGATTACATGGGGGGGGGGAATAACGACTATTAATGAGAAGGCCTCATGAGAGGCCGAAAACAAGCCTTTGAAAATCGCATGGATTAAAGACAAGGAATGAATATGAACTTAGCCCTATAGATTAGTTACATCCGATCCTTTCTTTCTTCTCCTTCAAAAACCACGTCCTTCTCGATATTCTATTCAGCAAGGGTCGCCGCCCTCCCCTTCTGGAACCCTCTGTTGCAGCTCTTGCTCTCTTCTAGGTTGAGGAAGCAGGGAAGAAGGCTTTAAAGAAGGGATTCGCAATTAACGCAAAAGAAGAAGCAAGGGGATTCGTGACTAAACAAACAAAGGATTCGTGCTCGCTAGCATTTGATCTTAATTAAACTCCTATGCCTCCGGATCCTATCCTGCTTACCGGAATGCGGACTCAAGGGATTCGAGCGCACCTAGCTAGCACCTGGCTTTCACTCCGGCACCAGCGCATACGTGCTCCTTTACTGCCTACGCCTACGCTCACGAAAGACAAAGAAAGCCACTCACGAATCCATTTTCTTTTTTAATTTATCCATGCGGGGTCTTCTCTTCCGGCTTAAGTTATCCACTCAAGTAGCCCGCGGGATATGGTTATTAGTTTGAATCACTTTGTCTTGTCACTATAGGTAGGAATCGACGACAGCATATTCTAAATCAACATCTAAATAGGAACCCCCATCGAGAAAGCAAGGACGCCCAAATGCTTTCTTTGGAAGAATTGATTATTTACTTTCCTTGTTTTAGTAAGTAGGGATGATGTATGGCACTTAGTTCCTCTCTTGGTAATCTTAGACTCCGAGTTCTTATAACTTAGAAAGAGTATAGCTAACCACTTTCAAATCGTCAATCAAGTAAACATTCTATAATCAAAGAATGGGTGGAATGATCTACAAAGGAGCTTGCGGCGGAAGGCTCTGAAAGAGGTTTCCAATGACTAGCTCGAGTTCAGTTCAAGCTTTGATTCGTGTTTGCCTAGTTCTTGGGCTACCAGCTGAATGAAAAACCTGCGATGTTGGCATTCTTTGGTCTTTCTCCTAGAGATATCCGCTTCGGGAAGTCGAAAACTGAAGGAAGTTGAAAACGCTAACGCTCGGGATTCTCCTGATGAATAGGTGTATGAAACCGGGTTTTGCTGGAAAGCTTTTACCAAATCGTGAAGAGATGGCTGTGAATTCAATGGCTTAAGTCAATAAACTCCATATGAATTAGTAGGGCACTTCTTGCTTACTGCACTAGCGGTCATCTGTCAATGTCTAGTAAATAATTACATTTAGTAGGAGCGGGTATCCATCACAAAGAAGGAAGGTGAAAGGCTAACCGCAACTTTAGCATATTCTTCCGGTTTCCAGAAGCATCATCTTAGAACATTGCAACGTGGGTCATATCGCAAAGCCGGAGCTTACAGCATTTACCATGAAAAGTAGGTATCGCACTTTCTCATCATTCGAAGCTATCTCCATCTGTCAAGGAGAAGGCATGGTACCTCGACCCGGACTGCTATTGAAGAATAAGAACTCGTTGGGTTGCGTTCGACCGAACTCTATTCGTAAACTTCAACGGGATCCGGTAGCAGGTGCCCCAGACTTCTGCCTTTTCTTCTGATGTAGTCGGTTGTTTTTATCCGTGAACTACTAGGAGCATATTAATGAAGACTCCCGAAGAAGACTTTCGGACAAAAAGAAGAATCCAAAGACGATACATTTAGTAACTCTACAGGTACCACCAGTCATTTTCATTTCTGGATTTCGAAATAGAACATCCGGCTATTCCTGTAGGTTGTTGACCAGATACGCACCTGGGAGTCTCTATCAAAGCGATTCTCTTTCTTGCTTATGATCAACATTAGTGCAACGGAATTCTGTAATCACCGCATTACCATATAAATGGAAGAAAGCTCATCAACAACCGTAGGCGCTGCAGTTGTAAAGCCAAGAATGGTTTGGGCGCAGCCCATTGTAACATTATAGAGATCAAACCTCAAACTGACTAATTTCACATCAAAAGAGAAGATTGGCCCTCCCCACTGGAAAGATGTCTTCCTTCTTTCAGTCTATCTATAGGCAGATGCCTCTCCAACCCGCCCGGATCAGTCTATTAAGAAAAGGATGCCTCACAATTGAAGTTGGTTGGAAAGACTTTGGGACTTAGTCTGGCTATTACATCATCCGAGAATGAGATCTCTTATCATAGATCGGACTATTCCTTCTTCCTCAAATAAGATATTAGCTGTGCCCGACTCATAAGGAGGCTAACTCGCTGCAAGTGAATAAGTTATTACACTTCCTAATGATCATGACTCAAGCTTAGGCACCCGCTCGATCCGGTTTAAGAATCAAACCTCGCAAATGGTTCTGCTGGACGGGATTTCACCTCCCTAAATGGAACAAGATTCCCACTTGGATACGGAGCTTTGCCTTTTCTTTCTATGGATTTCTTTCTCCCTTCCGCTAATTGCTTACGAACCAGGAGGCTGCTGAGGAAGGATTTGAATGCATGCTATGTATTGAATTGAGTATTGAATGGAAGCGGTTTAGGTACCAGATGACGAGAAAATCCTAACTTAACTAACGTAATGGGTTGTGTACCGGTTGAGGAGTAGGACCCGGCCCTTAGGCCGCGAGGATGAAAGCGTAGTACTTTCTATACGTCAATAGGACTTCCTCTTTCTATATGAATAAGCGCAAGTTTCCCTTTTTTGAATGAGAATTAGCTGAACCGCGCGTCGGAAGTATCTCAGGCTAGGCCTTACATCCTGATCCAAGCAAGCATAGGAGGGAAGGGACCTCTTAGTTGTTTTTGTTCGTTTACCAAGTTCGGCATTAAGGCTTTGCTCTAATGAAGAGTTCTTTCTATCGATCGCTTTCGCCCCTTGTAGGAAGCATGTCTCTACTTCTTTTCCCAAGATCAGATCTCGAACCTATACTCTATTGAATCCCAGGCCCCTTTATGTTACCATCACTTGGTTGCTCCAGAATGAATGTACTAAACCATCCATACTCGAAGAAAGGGCTACTCCCCCTTAATGGACTAACGAGGACGCGGAAAAGCATCTTTCTATAGAATCGCCATCCCCGGTCTCACCTGCGGCAATCCTTCTCCGACCAATTGAAGTGGCCTAAGCACGTGTATAGGCGTAGGAATTGCTTTTTCTCTACCTTGAACACTGGAGTCTTCTTGTAGCTATATCTTACCACTGGATTGAACCAAAAGAAAGCATCAATCTACTCGAATATGTTAATAACGGATCGAGTCCGTTAGGACGAGCAGCCAATGAGTGGGAAACACAAACTATACTATACTCCCTTTCTTCTAGACCAAGACATACCCGATGATAAGCAATGAATTGAGGATCCACAATGCCATGATAGAGTTTTCGCGTTCATACAAGAGAGACTCAGTAGGCGGATGAAGAGCCAGGAGCGGGAGCCCAAACTAGAATAGGTTAATTATTAACCAACTATTCAACTATTCCACCTCCAAGGATGGAAAGAGCCGATTCGTCTTCGAGCATCGCTGGCAATAAACCTCGTTGAGAGAGCAGCACGAACCTAGGTTGATTCTACAGGAATGGAATCATAGATTGAAGCTTAGGCAAGCCCCTTGAGACTGACTAAGTAAGGAGCAGCGGCTGCCCACTCTGCCTTTCCTTCTGATGAGGATTCGAGTGTACTAACTAAGGTGATCTCTTTGACTCTCTTTTCAGTTTATCCATCCCACAGTGAGCAATTCCCGATCTCCTATAGTAGTAGTGATTCCGTCAAGATATCGAGTAGTTCACATAGATCGATCATAGGCCTGCCTGTGCCTTCAGGCGAGAAAGAGTAGAAAGATAGGTTTTCCATCGATTAGTCAAGCAAAGCTAACCGAAGTGAAGGTATTCATTCAAGCAGTAATGGCATACCGATACAAAAAGATCTCCTTCCGACTTCGACGAAGCAGATAGAGAAAATAAGGTTGTTCCCGGGCGAAAGCTTATTAGCTTATTATGTCTATTCCTCTTCTTCGATAGCTTTGCAGAGGAGAAAGACTGATCTTCTTATCCCCTTACCTGTCTTTGACTGAAGTCGGGCATTTCCTTCTCTTCTTTGATCGTCGTTGCTCACGAGCCAGTTAAGATAGAATATTTTATATGAATAGGAGTCAGTGTTCAAGGCAGAAGAAGAAAAGAAGTCAAGCAGTCAAGGCAGGACGGAGTGAACCAATCTCTGTCAACGGGACTCACAACGATCCAATAGAACGAGAAATTGTTAGTTTGGTAAGCTGGTATAGAATCATCAAATCTTGGAAGGAGGGGGACTCTTCTTTCTTCCACTGTCGGATTCGGTGCTGTAGAGGAACTGCTTCTTAGATTGAGATATGGTATCGACCTGTACGATCAGTCTGCTTCTCCTGTTTTGAGATATGGTATCGACCAGGTATTTACATATTATATACACGTTTTTTCACTCATGCCCTCCTAGAAAAGATTTTCCACCTTTCTCTACTCGAAAAAATGGGCTTGTCTGGATGAATGCTGTGTCGGAAGCCGTGATTACATAGTAACTTCCGCCCACAGTGCTGTTACGACGGCAGGTCACCGGGAGTGAAGTCAACTCGGCTCCTGATGTTGCATTCATTCGGACCATTCGACGTTTGATTCTTTCTATCAGGGAAACCGATGGCTCTGTGAGAGGGCAAAGCAACCAAGGTGGTTTCCCATGACGGGTTACCCGGTTCAAGGCTTTGTCTTACTAGATCATCTATTGGTAGCAATGATCGAGAGATCAGGCGTAGAATGCATCAGGATGGGAACGAGTGTTTATTATTATTTCGAATATGACAGCATGTCTTTGTCAATAGAATGTAATGTATTGAATTCTCAATAATGTCTTTCTAGCGGAAGTGTTCACGTAGGTCGCTTCTATAGCTCAATCCAAGAGTAATCAACGGAGATAGAGTCCAGCGGTTCAACCAACGCTTCTAAGGAGAGCGGGGCAAGCAAGAAAGCAGGCAAAGTCATTGAGCCTATTCTATTCCGAAAGTTCCACACATAGAATGCCGTCGGCTCTCCTACTTTCGCTGCTACAATTGCTTTAGCGCGAGCAGCAAGGAAAGGGCAGTCAGTGCGAAAAGGGAAGGTCATGACAGAAGGGAGATAGACCTCCTATAAACATGACTCTCTTTTGAGGTAACTTGCTGACTCTGATATGATTAGTTCCGTGGGCTAGTAAGATCACTATTGAGGTGAGGGAGAAAAGCTCAATCTTTCACTATTCAGGAGTAAGGGAAATCAAATGCGATCTAAGCAAGACGCCCTGGAATTCAATTCCATTCCGTAGGGAAGGAGAACCTACTGAATAAGTCTCCAATCAATCGTTGGCGGGTGAGAAACTTATTGGATTTGCCTGTTTCATTTAGTGTTCATTGTCGAATCGGACGCTTAACCCCCGCCCCCAACTACGGGGGAAGTCACACTTTCACTTCCTGCCGGCCTCACATCGATCGTTCTGCCCACTGAACTCATCAATCAACCTTGACCTTGACTCTCACTACGTACTCCAACTCTATCTATTAGAAGTTTCAGGCTGAGGTGAGCGACTTCTTTTCTTTCTTTTTTGAGCTCTCACCTTGAGCCGATCTTATTCAATGGATTGTGACTTCTCAGCTTGAGCTTTCGATCGAATTTCCATTGATGGACTAGTGGACTCATTGGACTCTTCTATCTAAGCTTGAGCCCGAAGCGAGTGAAACTCGTCCTTCATTTCATACCTCAGTCCGGTGCCTATGGGTTCTAGCCCCATGACCTTTCCGTATTCGATTCAATCCTGTTTTCGTCTTGAATAGTAATAGTAAAGAAACGGGCTCCAGTAGCGAATGAAATGAATAACTTCGATTCGGCAAGGATCTTACCCCCCTTCGACTTCGGAATGATTTAAAGAAAGATCTCCGCTCCCCTGCTTTCGAAGTTGTAGACTGGTCGAGTCAGGTTGAGCTTCGTTGCTAGTAGTAGTCTCAAAGTCAATATCGAAGAAATGAGCATTCTAAGCTTGGTAAGAAGGAAAGGGGGTTGGCGAAGAGCAAGAAAGACGAGACAGAGACTTTATACGTAATTAGAAAAGCGGTCTGGTACTAGAGCTATAGGCTTCAAAGCTATAACAATGGAGGTTGGGAATGACTATTTGTTACTCACCTTGGAGTATGCTGACCGAAGGGAAAGGTGCACTGCCTGCTATTCTCTTTCTTTTCGACTTCAGGAGCTCACTTTATCGTGATTTCGTATAGTTCATCAAGCGACTCAGCCTGACTGTACTGATCCAAGAGTGTATCAGTTCCGGAGAAATAGGGTTTGGTGAGTTCGGATCAATGGAAGAAGTTGCCTCTCTTAGGCCTGTGAGCCTAATCTATCTGTCTGTCTTACATGCCCGATTCCATCTTCAACAGTCCTTTTGTCTGACCAGATTCAATCTACCCGTCAAATCAACCATTAGTGGAGAAGCTTAAAACTCCAGTGTGCCTGTGCCCGTCGGATAGAATCTTTTCCTAACATCGGTTGTAGTCGTTACAGCTATGAATGGCACAGGAGTTACCACTACCACTTTCTAGTCAATAAAACCATTCTTAGTCGTTAGCGCTCTTTAACAGTCAAAAGAAGACAGGGACCAGTGGAATAATTAGGTTCCTTCTGTCAGCTGAGGAGTAGACAATGCTATCTATAGAATAGCTGTGCAACCTTATATAATAAGAGAAGAGTGGTACTCGAAAAGAGAAGCTAGCCCCATTGCTGATGGTTGTCTCGGATTGCAATGAGGAAGAATCCAAGGGGAGCAAGGTTCTGAATTTGCTTGCCAATCTCCGTCCTTTGTATCGATTAGAACTCAACGTGAGAAGCTAATAAAGTCATTGGATCACTTTGGATGGGGTCGGGTACGACAAGGAAAATGAAAATACATTTTAAAGGTATTCAAAGACGTTCTCTAAGCGCCCTGGAATTCAGTGATACCGTGGGCAAGGTAAGGAAAGTAGGGGCCTTCTAAGCCCAGCCCTGGAATTCGGTTCAAATAAAACAACTTAGAGGCCGTGACCTAGTAAGAACACTTTCTGCAAAGCAGTTTAGGGTAGTATGAATACTAGGAAAAGGTTTTGCGAAGGTTGGGTTCTTTGGTTGTTTATTCCACTTCTTTCTTTCCCGGTCAGTTGGTTGGTTGCTTAGGGTTTCCCAAGCATTAGAAGATGGAGTGGATGGGTACTTCAGAAGATGGTTTACTGCCTTGGGGGAAAAGGAAGAGATCGATCAGAGTCGGGAGTCAAATCAACTAGGGTAGTGAATGAGTGTGGGCGTCCGGTGGGGGAGGTCCATTATAGTAGTGAGGAGGCGATTATCCGAAAGGAGTGGAGACGATAGTCGACGGGAGAGCGTAGAGCGTAGTGAGGAGCTAACGGCTGAAAAGCAAACGGCTGGGCAAGTCCCAGTGACAGTTGGTGGAGCTGAAAGTGAAAGAGAGGATTTCTAAGCCGAGTTTCGTAAGGTGCCTACGCGGCAGGTAATCAGTCGGTGTCAGAGACTTTATCTAACTAAATAGCTCAAAGCAGCGTACCTCGCGCGCAAGAAGACACGGCAAACTGAACCTTTCCGAAAGAGTGCTCCGCCGGGTAGTTTTTAAGTGAGAAGTTCAGATTCTAACTCCGCAAAGCAAGTTCCAGTTTGGGAGTAACGGGAGTAACATAAATTGGGCAAGTGCCCGTTCCAGTCGTTGGGCTAGTTGTTTTCTCAGCGGGGACAGTGGATGTGGAAGTTGGATCAGCTGTTCCTGTTCCAGTGGTTGTAGTTTGTCCAGTGGATGTGGAAGTGGAAGTCGTTTTATCCGCTGTGCCAGTGAAAGTGGAAGTCGGTGAGACTGTCCCAGTAGTTTTATCCGCTGGGCAAGAAAGAGTTCCAGTTGTTGGGCGTGAAAAGGCTAGCTTAGCTAGGTGAGGAGACGCTACGGCTTATCCGAGTTGAAAAACCCGGAGTTAGAAGTTCAGATCCGTTATGAAACCCGGTCTAAAAGGCATAAATATAAGTGGTTTTTGGCATACATAGAAGTGGTTTACCGAAAGGAATTAAGACAGGGGTGGGCTAGTGTAGGCTAGCGTAGATCGGAGCTGTGCCAGAGCGTAGAAAGGAGTGAGGCTAGCTCCGTGAGGAGTTGACCCGAGCGACGAGGACCAGGAGGAGCTTCTGAACCCGCGGCAGGAGATTTGTAAGGAAGAAATGGCAGAAGAGGGAAAGTAGCTCTATTGACTATTACAAAACAGAATTTAGGCACAGCCTTTTCCACAGTTACAGAAGCCTTTGCCGCAGATGACCGCTTTGACATATTAGCCCGGATTACGCTTTCAAATCAATAGTTCATTGACCGTAGTACCTCCTCTTTTTTTCTTTGAACAAGCCTTGTTACTACAGCTTCTTACTAAAGAAAGAATGCCATACTATCGAACTATAGGCGAGATGAAGCAAGCAAGGGTGGGTGCTCGTAGATCACTTGCTCGTTACATAACATCTCAGGATCAGGATCACTATCATTCGGCTGACCTGGATTCAATTCCACGTGCCCCAAGGTAAGAGCGTAGTGAGATACGTGAATGCGTTATATAGCAAATAAAGAGAACAAGCATAACAGCCTAACCGCCGCATCGATCATTCGGTAGCGACTGTTTATTAAAAACACAGAACTCGAGGAGTGAAGCGAGCCTTGCAAGAGCTATCTATTCAATCGGGGGCTCTCTTTCCGTTATACTATCTTTTCCTTATCCTTTCGGACTGTCTTTCAAAACTAGCAGAATCGCGGGACCCATTTTCCTACCACTAAAGAAGGAGAGTCCAAGCCTGCCTTCTTACTATCATATTAAATACTGCTTATTGGTCTTTCCCTATCTTCAATAGAAGGGAAAAACCCAACCACCTTTACACTTCTTTCGACGGCTAGTCTTCATTTGTTCGATTTATTCTTTTTCTTTTCTTTGCTTGAGGTTTGAAGGCTTTTTGCTTGTGCTCACTGGCTAGGGCTTTCGATTGATTTTTCCGTTCTTCTTGAAGGCCTGGCAGAAGGAAGACAGAAATAGATATGGGTTTTTGGCCCTACTAATACTAATAAAAGGGCTTGAGAGCCCAGAACAGAGGACAGAGAGCCAAGCATAGGGGAAAGGCATAGATTGTAGCTGGGGGAAGAGCTGAGAAGAGAGGAATGAGGCTGCTATTTCCTTTAGATAGATGGCAATAATGAGCGAAGGTTTGGCACCCTGGTTTTGGCATAGCTCTGTTCTGATGAGGGTGAGGGGAGCTCGAGTAAGTGTAGCGAAGAGAAGTTCCTCCTATCTATAGGTAGGAGCGTAGGGGCTAGGACTTTCTTTGAGTTTTCTGAAGCTAAGAGTGAGCAACTAGGCGAAGAGTTGAGGATAGATAGAGGAAGCGGAAGCTCGATTTGCTTCTTGTTAGATCAAGCGACCTTGAACCTGCAGTTGACTATGAAGAGAAGAATCAAAAGGATAGACCTCCCTACTCATTATGAGGAGACCTATAAAGTATGAGGAGAGCTAAACTCGAGTTCAAATGCTTAAGAGAAAATGGCTAATGGTCGAGGCCTACTAGATAGAGCATGGAGCTGTTCTCATTCCTGCTGTTAGGAATTCTTAAACCTATAGTTCCTATGTGCCTAACCAAGAGAATGGTCTTTCCCGCTCTTAGTTCGGCATGGCTATCCGAGTAGAATATATTGTATGAAGAGAGGACGAGCGTAAGGTCTCAGAGTTGCTATAAAGTGAAACCTTGAGGTTGAGGACTGGCTATGAACTTCCTTCTATCAAGAGATATAGATAGGTTCCTGCCTCTCCTAAGGTCAGGTATGACTTCTCCCCGTTAGCAGCTCTTTGAATCAAGAATCCCAGCAAGAAGTGCATCTTACAACCGCTTTACCGACATCGGAAAATCGGATGTATTAGGAGGTTAGGACTATCCTCTTTCGTACTATCAATCTCTCCACCTGTTACATCTTCCTGCTGTCTTTAGGGTGGTCGAAGATCTTTCTTCCCTTTAGGAGCAAGCTACCTTCCTTCCAACGTCAGTCAGTATAGATAGTCAAATTCCGGATGAACATGCATTCTTTTCGATCTTGTACTCTTTTTCTTTAGTTTTTAATAAATGGTAGACTTATAACCAATCCAATCGGAAACCTTAATTCGAGAGATCAAACTGCGCTTCGAGTGTCTTATGCATCGGACGGACGTCAAGTGGTTCCAGGACCAGAACTTATTCTTTCAGAGAATTAAAGGTAATCGGCCTTCATAAAGTAGGGTATTCCATATCCGGGAGGAGAAGTCCCCGGTTTACGAATAAGGAGCTGAAAGCAGCTTGACCTATCTATCTGACTTTCTATCTTATTAGTAAAGGAAAGCGGTAGCTTGATCGTATGATCAAGGAGACAGTCAGCCTTGCGAGTCTTTCATCAAGCAAGCAAGAGAGGAGCAGTAAATGGAATGAACTAAGATAGGCTTAGGGTTCGGATGAGGATTAGGACGGAAAACCTTTATTGAAGCGGAGTCTCTTCTAAGAAAGATAGATGGGATCAAGTAAGGAAAGCCTAAGGTAGCTTTCTTTGATCTGAAATCAAAGTCGTACCTTGTATTTCTCTGAAATGGGATTCCCGTCCTTGCCTGCCTTCGACGCCTTCCTTTAGTAAGTAGTAAGTCAGACCCGCATTATTAAGCGATGAACGCCCCTTCCTAATTTCTTTTGTGGAAAGAAAAGTGTAAAGAAAGAAGAAAGTTGAGTAAGAGAAACCTAGAAATGGAGCGAGGATCGAGCTTTCACCTCCGCCTATCCCGCTTTCCTGACTTTCCTTCCTTGGCTAGTTCAAAAAGGCTTTTTCCACTTTGCTTTGTTCATACAAGAAGTAATAAAGAAGTGACAATTAAGATTCATAAGACTTCCCGCTCGGAAGAACTGGCTTTTCCACTGAAAGGAGGTGGAAGCTCTACTAAGACGGAGCTGGAAAGGAGGGCACTTAGCTCGGCGTTAGGTAGTTAGGAGCGAAGGTAGTACGAGGCAGAGCCAAGACAAAGAGAGGATGGAACCATCAATACGTCAAGGAGAGAGTTTCACTCTTGCCAGGTGGGGAAGCTTGACTTTGACTTCGGGAATCAGATTGATTTTTTAATGGGGCGAGGCTAATTTACTTTATTTTAAGTTAATCCGATAGAAAGCGATGCCTACTAGACTGGCTCGAATAAGCCTTTAAATAGTCTCATAGCTTCTTCACCTAGCAGAAGCAGAAGTAAGAGACGCAAGGAAAGAAAAAAGCTTGTCCGAGGCAAAGAAAGCCTAAACCTTCACTAGATAGAGTTGGAGCTTTCTTTTGAGTTGCATCTAGTTCAGTAGGTGCCCTGATAGTCGTGAAAGTCAAGCTGCTTCCTTCTCTCCTTGCAGTCGAGCCTATAGCCTATTACTAACCTTGTTAATCCTTAGAGAATGAATGCAAGGTTGACTCTTCATTCTTCGGCAGGAGGAGAAGTGGATTCCCTTCCAAAGAACAAGGAATCCTTGATGCTTCTCAAATGTCTTGAAGAATGCTCTCCTTGATGTGAGGTAAATGTGAGGGAAAGAAAGAAGTGAAGGGCTAAGTCAGTTCACAGTTAAACTCCGAGAGGGGAGTCTTAATTCCACTCCGATCCTAGTTAGCCGAGTAGCTTGAAAGCAATCTACCTTTAGCTAATAGCTAGATTCGTTCTCCCCAATACTGATTAGTTGGTCGAGCACCTTGTCCCCTATTCCTTCGATCGGAACTGGCAACTTAACGTGTTCCCCCCTTCCCTGGGGTATCCCCTCTCCGTCTTCTTTTGTAGAGTAATAATCCCTCCTGAGTAAGTACCTCAAAAACCTTTAAGTAGAGTGAGTTCCCTTGGGAAAGCTACCTTATGTTGGGGATCCTTCCTCTGTTGAGCTAGGAACCTACCCACTTTTTGTAAAGCTTCTCCAGATTCTGTTATTAAACCCGCTCAAAACTACAACTAGACTACCAGTAGAGGAACTTAACGGGCAAGAAGACCTAATAATAGGAAGAAAAGGTGCTATCCCAATAGGTTCCGGATCGGATCGAGCAATAAGTGAAGGAGCTTGACCAATCCCAATGAGGGAAGTTGCTGAAAGAGAAAGGGACATCTTGAACTCAGGGGGAAGGGACCTTAACGACAACAAAAGAAGTGCGTGCATTTCCCGATCAAAGAAAGAAGCCCTTGAACTCACCTTCATTCAACAATGAAACTTCACGTATGAACTCTGCTCGGGATTGGACTCTTCTCACGAATTGGATTCGAACCAATCAAGCTACTTTCCTTTTAGTAGATCGTGAGTGGGTCTGTCGTCCTCCTTATTATAGTCCTCCTAAAATCAATAGCATTTCGTCGGAATACATCCTGTCTTTTCACCTTAGTAGTCCTATGCATAGTCAGTACTATAGCCCCAATCATGGCTACTAATAAAATAAGACTAGGAACCAAAAACCAGACGGAATAGTAGGTATAAAGTAAATTGCCCAATGTTTCCAAATTAGTCCAACTTCGTACCTTTCCGGCATAAACCGTATATCTCAGAGAGGTCGTATTTCTTTGGGTTGGTAGTAATGGAATGGTTTCATTATCTAAAATGAAGAACATTTCCCACCAAAGGATCAGTCCAATAATACCACTCACTGGTAAATAGCGCAATACTTCTTCGTGAATCTCCGCTATTTGAATATGGAACATCATAACAACGAATAGGAATGAAACGGCTATAGCTCCTATATGAACTACTGGGAAGATCATAGCGGAGAAGTCAAGACCTAACAAAAGAAGTAAACCTGAAGTGTCGCGAAAGACTGGGATGGGAAACAAAACGGAATGTACCGGATTTTTAGCACGTACAACCATCAAACCAGAGACCAAAGCAGGGCTCGACAAAACAGAAAGTATCATTGGTACGTCGTCCTTCCCTGAAATGGAACTTTCATGCTGGAGCAAGAACTAGCATGAAAGTCGATCTATTACGACCAGCGCGGTTGTTCGTATTTCATTTTCTTCTTCCAAGCCAAGCCCTTCTTAGAAAGCACTCACTGAATTACTTACGGAATCTCAAATCTCTCTCGACGCCGAGAATTTTTGATGTGTCCAGGTCGATCAGAGGTTAGGCTTGCTTCTCCCCTACCTTTTAGCGTTCTGGGCCCCTGAAAAAATAAAGAAACCCGAAATCAAAAAGAAAGAAGAAAAATGGGGCCATGTTTCCCGAGAGAGGCCGCCTTCTCTCAGGCCAGCAGTCTTCTACTTCTAGTCGACTGCTCCATGACGGGCTTCCCTCTTTCCTGGGCTCTGCTCGCTCGTCTACGCTCCGACCCAGCAAGTAATAATTGAAAAACGATCTTTCCTTGCCTGCATTAAGATTTAAAACTTGTCGTCAAAAAAAAAGGCAATCAATCAGAATCAAGATCTAGACTATCTTCTATCCGGATAGATATGTCCCTATGAGCGACTACGCCGATCTTTATATGTTTTGGCCACGTCCGTTTCCGCTCCGAAGAGGAAGGTTTAGATCTTTCAATCTTATGTCGTGAGGGATGTGACCTATGTTAGGTCCATAAGATACCACAGCTTTTGGTGTTCTATGATTCACCTCCGAATAATGAGTAGGTAGTTCGATCCTTTTGATTCTTCTCTTCATAGTAAACTGATGGGGGGACGCGGAGCAATAGGTCGAATTACTATATAAAGAAGAGTTGTAAACTATAGGACTTCTTGTTCGAGTAGGAATATTTCGGTTTTTCTCGTTCCTTCTCTTCAATAAGAATAGGGATTTGAAATGATACAAATTCCTCTTCATTCTGTTGTGCTCAGCGAAGGAACTGCCTAAGCATACTTTTTCGGATCCAAACTTCTTTGTTCTTTCTAAGTCTTCTTCTTGCATAGAAGAACGCAACTGTTGCAAAAACCGGGATTTTAGTAGTAGGCGGCATCCCCTCTTAGTTTTGAGTAGGTGGAACCATTCTGTTTTGGTTCTTCTCCACATTCTTACCGGGTGATCCAGGAATTTGCCTATGATTTTTTCAACTGAAATTTCGATATAGAAAGATCTCCTTATTTCTTCACCGCGGATTCTCGCGTCATTTTCTTGAAAAGATATTAGATCACCGTGGGACACTTTCAAATGAGTAATGCTTACCATTCCATTATTCACACAAAGCCTTCGATGACTTATCGGCTGCCTTGCTTGAGGAATAGTTTCACAAAAATGGAGACGAACCAGAATAACGTCCAATCTAGTTTCTGGATTGAGTGGAAAAGGGATATATGAAGTTCGTTCTGTTCCTCTGTGCATCTCTGTGATAGGTAAATTCCCATGAAAAAGGGGCAACTTTCGTGTAGTTTGTGATTGGATGTAACTGTTAAGATTTTCTCTCGGATAAATCTTTCTCTTAATAGATCTCTTCTTGTTCCTCAATCTTCGGAGAATGCGGCGTTGTATTATTGTAAGTTCTCTGTTCCGAACATTTCCTGAAAGTAGACGACAAGTTTTAAATCTTAATGCAGGCAAGGCATATCTCGTTGAATCAGTCTTTTTCGCCACATCGCGTATAACGGGAATCGAACCCCCTCTGCTGCTGGCGAGCGGATGGAGAATGTTCTACTTCGATCCAGCAACTTGTTAGGAGTAGGTTTTGGCTTGCCCCTTTCTATTATATTAGTAAAGCGCTAACGAGCAAGAAAACGGATGCGCTAACGCGAAACGGCTTTCTAAAGCTCAATTCGTTGCTTTGTTCTATAGTAAGGGGCCCTTTCTTGCAGGATGCCGGGTGCACAGAAACGCCCAACCTATACAAGGGGTTTCCGCCTTCATTTGGTCGTGCTGCTATGATGTAACGTGCGGTCGTCCCGAGGCAGCAGGATGTATGGTATAGGGCTCCCATTTTCTCTCCCTTAAAGTCCTTTATAGATTTCGAGTCGGGAATAGAGCAGTGGCTTATTCGGCGCTATATCACACACAATTCATTCATTCTCGGGTATAGCTGTTCACGAAACGTGGCATGGGACATCTGCAGGCGGCGGGAGTCTGACATCCGAGCGAGAGGTCAGACCAATCCCATTCATCCTGGTCCGATCCGAACGGATCTTGTTGAATGAATTGATCCATTGTTGTATGCCCTACTTCTTAGTTCATTTTTTCCTACTTGGACCCGCCGTACTTCCTTTGACTACTCCTGAGATATAGTGGAAACATTTTGTTATGGTGGAGAGTGGGGAGTGAAAACACCAATGCAGCAGAGAACGACCGCATGAATCGGATCCACTTATATTAAGACAGACGACCGAGAAAGAAAGGCTCCACGCTCTCCAAGTGGTTGATCTTAGCGTGCTAGCCGCTGCTTCATTTCGTATAGTGATAACGCTTTCTCTTTCTTAGCGCTCCGCCCCCCCTTGTATAGTAAGCGGAACTCTGGTTGCACGGCTTTCTCTTATAGGGGTCTATTTTCTCTGACTTGACTCAGCTTGACCTACTTGACTCAGCGGTTAGAGTATCGCTTTCATACGGCGAGAGTCATTGGTTCAAATCCAATAGTAGGTAAAACCGGCCGAAACCCCTGTTTTTGCCAGCATGACAGCAAGCACGGACTGGCAGCAAGGAGTCAACTGAATGACCAAAGCATCGGTTCCTTCCACTTGTGGCCTTCTTCGACCGCCTTGACACCTTAATCTCAAGGAACCCCCCCTCTCTTCTTCTCTTCATGTATGTGAGCTGCCTGCCCCGTCCCGAATAGACGAACAAGAACAAGCTGAAGAAAGGCGCGAGAGAGAGAGTTGAGTATCAACTCACCTCCCCTCTTCCACAATTAGGTGAAGACCAGAGGTGGAGCGAGATACCTCCATGCCGAGAAAGTAATGCAGCGGATGAAAGAGACAAATGAAATGGGTTGCCAAGCTCCTTGATGAAATCGAATTAAAGAGAAAAATCATTCCCGGTGAGAATGTTGTCGTCAACGTATAAAAGAAGGATGAGGCAACGGCCATGACGTCGACGAACAAAGATGGAAGAATCCGCACGGCTACAGTGGAACCCTTTATCAAAAATGAAGCAGTGAGAAACGAGCTAAATTTCTGAAAGCAGGCACCAAGAGCTAGGAAGGGGGCCTGCTTTAGCTTGTCGGAGGCCGTAACGTAAATCGCTTTCTTGAGCTTGCATACCAAGTTAGGATTCCTAGGAGAAGAGAAGCCTGGAGTTGGAGGAGGCTGAATAGAAACTTATTCTTGCGGATCCCCCCTTCCCTTATGTTGTTGAAAGGCATTCTTCACGTCAAGTTGAAATAAGGGCTACTTTTTGATTGCAGCCAAGGCAAGAATGCCACGAATGGTGGTCATTTTAGCAGCCTGGGGCAAATGTTTTCCCTATCTTTAAAGGGGTTCGACTCAATATTCTTGAAAAGGAATCCTTTAGCTACTAATCTAGCTTTGTATCTCTCTACCGAGCCATCTGCTTTATGCTTGATCTTGTAAATCCACTTGCAGCCAATGGCTTGTTTCCCTGCAGGCAATGAGACTAAGTCTGATTCTTTTTTTCTGGGCATTTCTTTCTTCCTGCATAGCATCTCTCCAGCAAGAATGATTGAAGGCTTCAGCAAATGGTTCAGGTTCATGAGAAGATTGAACTGACATGAGGTAAGCTCGATGTTTTGGGGAAAACGATTCATAAGATAAGACAACAATCCTTCAACGGGATAAGAAACTTGAGAGGATCGACGAACCTGAGAGAGGGATCCAGAATCTGAGGAAGCAACTGGGCTAGACTGCGGATCTTCTGGAGTAGTCTTAGCCTGGGAAACATAATGTAATCGCCGCCGAGAATAAACATGCTGTGCCGGGTGACTTGAATCCTCTGAGGTCAGCTGAACAGGCGGCAGAAGATGCTGGCCTGAAGAGTGAGGCTGATCCGTAACATCAACTGCAGAAGAATGAGGTTCGAGTTGATGAACAGGAGAAGGCCGCAATACATCTCCATCACCATTCTCCCCCGGGGCTGATGAATTAGGTTAAGGAAAATATGAGGCGACCTCATTAAAGAGAACATTCAAGGATACATCGAGTCTCTTGGATTTCACGTCATAGCATCTATATCCGGACTGAGCATATCCAAGAAAGATACAAGTGATTGCCTAGGGGACAATTTCTCTCTTAACTGCGCAGGAATATGAACAAAACACGTGCATCCAAACACTCGCAAATGCCTATAGGATGGTGCTGCCCCAGTAAGAAGTTCGTGAGGTACCGCTGCAGCTTATTCACTCTCTCTTCCCCCCCAAAGAAAGGAGAGAGATGTCCCGTCCCTTCTTTATGCACATCCATATACATAGCCAGACACAAAGGTGTACAATCCGGTCCAAATCTGTGGTTCTTTAAGTTCATTCACTGTAGGTTCTCTTACTTGCTCTAGTGGCTGGCAAACGCCAACCGAGAGGGGAGAACGAATAGCTCAGGAATCGACTGATTCCGAGCGGACTCGTGGAGCTGCTGCTTGGATTATCGTAGAATAAGAGGAGCCATCTTAGGAAATGACTTAACTTAAAAGACAGATGCCGCCGCTGCGAGGCGAGGGAGTCACTTGTCTGGTCTTGCGGTGCACTCACTCCCGTTACGAGAATGAAATGACGCCCCAGCTCGACTCGAGACCAAGACTCCTTACAACTCGCACCAATAGCGGCACTGAGCGGCCGGAGATTTCTAAAAAAGGCAGCCCAGCCGCCCCTCCCCCCTAGCCGCCTACCTACTCGTGTTCGTAGCTCGATCGGAGGTCAAGAGTGTGGTCCGGCGAAAAAACAGAAGTCGTCCGTATCAAGTGATACGTGAATTGCTCAGTAGTGCTTCGCCACTACCGTAGCTGGCGGAAATAGCTTAATGGTAGAGCATAGCCTTGCCAAGGCTGAGGTTGAGGGTTCAAGTCCCTCCTTCCGCTCCTGGCTTCGTCGTTTAGTGGTAACGAGTGGAGTAGGCAGCGAGTGGAGTGCATAAGCCCCTTTAGAGAAAGGGGCAAGCCAAAACCTACTCCTAACAAGTTGCTGGCTTTTCAGCCCTTGCGCGCTAGCGTTTTCCCTTACTAGTAAAGGGGCTGCTAGTTGTAGCGCGCAGTGTACTAGTGAATAGGAAAAGCGGATTGAGATTACCAATGACGGATGGAGGTTGAGGATAGAACATGTTCGGTGCCTCGCCCTTGTCTCCTTCGCCGGAGACTGCAAATGATGGGAATCCTATCGATAAAGAAGAGGCATAGGCATCGCCTCTCGATCCAATCCGTCTTCCCTGGCTTCCCCAACACACTCTTGATACGAAAGAAACCTCCCGCCATAGAGAAGAGATCTAAAGTCTGGGTCCCCTCGATCACCCTTACCTTGAACCTGAACTGGTCGAGAGAGATGAACCCGCACCACATTTTCATTTTATAACCCTCGAACCGAAACCCCCAGCTAGAAATGGAATTCCAGAACCTAAACAACTCAGTTGAGAGCTCCGTGACCGGTTCAAGGGAAGGTCCACCAATGATTGATAGGCCACCCCCCGCCCATCCGTCTCGTGATCCCTCATTCCACTAATTCGTTGTTACTGATTCATTCAAGGCATAGACTCCCCACTTCTTTGTCTTATTAGCGCGGGTGTTCGTCAACGATGAAAGCCGCTGAACTTAAGACTCGAGTTGAGAAAGAGGGCTAGGCCCAGGAGAGGAGGGCTTTCAGGGACTGGGGAAGGCGGGTGGATTATAGAGCTAGGGGCGGATCGAAGGTTGGTTTGTCCATTGGAATTGGGCATGAACGAGCCTCGACTGGGCTGGGCCAGCATTGATGAAAAAATGACAAAATCAAAACTTCTCCCATCGCATCATTCACCGGTGTAGGATTAAAGATTAGGTCCAGGATTCGAGTAAAATCGACCTTCCCTCTCATCTCAGGGTGAGGCAAGGAATTCAATACTCCGATCTTACTGGGGATTCATCACTGGCTAGGGCTTTCGAATCAAAGCATGGGCATCTGCAACTAAGAGGGAGCAGTAGATCGTCGATTGAAAAGCCAGGTAAGTAAACTTCTATTGATTATTGATTCGACTAGAGGGACTCCTAGCAACAAACTTGTATGAAGGGGCCCCATGGAGACGCAGGAGATGCAGGAGCCGCCAGCCGGATCGACCAATAAATGATATATAGGCCAGAGGGATGGACTCATTCGACTAATTAGTGATCCCTGGCCCTACCTAACAAAGAGATGTCCCTGAAATAGGGGATTAATTGATCGGAAAGCTCGGGCAGGAGTAGGACATTCCATAAAAATCTTTCTGATCCGCTAGCTGGTGGTCCTCTCAAATCCCATTTTTTCATCGACAGGTAGGGTGAATTCTAAGGTTCCTTATTCCGGTTGTAAAGCGGAAGAAGAGGGAGAATGGGCACAGCCCCACCAGCAGCCCGCGTTTTCGACCCGAAAGGAATTGAAAATGAAACAAGAATCCGTGTTCACTATCTATGGAGTGGAATGACTATCCTTAATCTCCTCTTCCCTATCTCCCCCCCCCTTTTTTGCCTTTTTTTTCCTTTCTCGCCGGCAGGAGAATCCATTTCTTTTTTTGTATTGTTTATTACGATTGATCTGTAGTTCAAGGGCACTCTTCCTAATCCGAGTTTGAGATGGAATAAGACCCAGACGTAGAGTCCCGTCGGCCGGGAAGGGATTTTTTCTATTGATTTTTGACTCCCTTCTGGCCTTACCTTTAAATAAGGGGTTCTTCTCTTTCTCCACGAGGGAAAGCCCTTTCCAGATGGAGTAGTGCGTCTCTGTCTTGAAAGCCCGCCCTACAGATAGGAGTTCCTCTCTCTACTGCCTATCCTACTCGAAGACTCTTTTTCGTGGTGGAGTGCTTCGAGTAGGATCCGATCCCATCCCCGGCAGTCAAACCCCTTCCTGACCCGGCTCACCTGCCTCTGAAGCTGGAATGCCTTTATAGAGGAGGCTACCCGAGGAATCGAATCGAAAAGTTTTAAGTGGGATGTGGAATGTGATTTTGGTGATGGATAGTGGTTATGAAATCAGTTCTGCATCAGATGATGAGCCCGTGCGATAACTTTCTCTTTTATTGGCGCCCGATAGGTAGGCTATTGGATTGAGTCGAAAGCCTACCAACGCATAAAGGTTCCGATTCGAGCGAGAGCCCGAACGGGGGAGGCGAGAACATCTTGATCGAAAGCTCCACTGTTCTGAATAGTGAGAAAGACTTTTCAAAATTCGATCAAATCGATCGAGAATCTCATCATCTGTTAGGTAGGCCAACCGACCGACCGAGTTGGGCTGGGCGTCCATGTCACAGAACCTTTCTTTCTAGCCAAGAATCCCATTATTGATCGAATCGGGGCGGATCCAATTCATTGGCAAATGAAAAATCTACCGTTTTAACACTCAGAAAAAAAAACCTAGAAAAAGTGGAAGAGTCACTAAGACAAGAGCTAGGTAAGCAAGCAAGAAGGAGAGGCTAGAAAAGGCGAGGCAAGGGGCTCTCCATCTCTAGGAAGATTGTGTCCAGGATCTGGTAATCTAAGCCTTGCTTCTTCTGGTCGGCTCGTATTAGCCTGCGCTTTATTACAGGTAGTCATTCCCTCCGTTCGTTCCTTTAGTCTTTTCAACGGTACTTGAATCTTAAGTCGCGGTCATGTCTCGCCCCCCCAGTTTAGTGACCGGTTCCATGTTTTCCCCGAATTTCATCAGTTCCAGGCTCAAGTGCCTGCTCATCCATCTTCATTCCAAAGGCGAACATTTCCATTGAGTGACTGTAACTGCTATGGTTTACAGTCAATAGTTCTTAACCAACCCTTTTTCGCCGAGCTTTATAAAGCTTTAAGAGAGAATAGGGAGTAAGGGGGACCTTCGCTTCATTAGAAATTTTACCCGGACCTTCTTTCTTCTCCTGCGGAGCCCTGAGAAAGTAACCGGCGGCCGGTAGCTCTACTAAGCGAAGAACCGCTCGCTGCCTTTTCTTCGCGAATAACATGTGCAGGTAGCCTAGGAGAAGAGAAGCAAGCTACCTTCGCCTACCTCCCATCTATATCTATAGGCGGCAATGGTAAGAGCTGGTAAGCATGATAACTGTATCGGCGGCCGGGGCCGGCGCTCCGCGTTCTATCTAGGTTCCGCTCTTACGTACGCCCCACCTCACATAGAAGAAGGGGAACCCCTTCCATAGAAGAACCCGTGTGGGTGGGAGGGGATTCCATAATTCATTCATCAGATACGTCTTCTTCCGTGATCCATTTCATGTCAACTCTAATTAGTTATCAAAAGGCCTACTTTACAAAGGGAACGTCGTTTCCCGGGAACCTTGCAACCTTGCGGTTCCCGGTCACCGGCCGCATCGGCCCGGTAACCTTCGTCACCGTCGGTTCCTGCAATCAAGCCTTTTTTTTTTTTATTATGTCTTTCTTTCTTTCTTAAGGGCTTGCGGTTCATTACACAAAGGCTTTCAGTGAACTATTGAAGCTATCGAGAGAGTACAAAATGCTGACGGTGACGAAGGTTACCGACTTTCGGTGGACGCGGAGCCAACGAGTTCAGTCGAACAGCGTAACGAGTCTAAGGTTACAGAAGCGTTCGCCCACTTTGATAGGTATAGCATTGCAAGCAAATAGAGCAGAGAGCTTACCGTTTGTTTCTATTAGAGTCGCGAGCTTGTTGTAGTTGGTCTTTAAAGGGAGAACCTTACTGCTTACTTGCTATATCCCCGCGTTCTTGCACGGCTCGGCTCGTTCTTCGAGCCCTGCTTTTCCCTTCCCCCTCTCCCCGTTCTAACGTCCAAAACAAGGCCGTATGGAGTATAGCCAAGTGGTAAGGCATCGGTTTTTGGTACCGGCATGCAAAGGTTCGAATCCTTTTACTCCAGATTATTAACACCCGATCGGATCTGTCAAGAACGAGCTGACGACTACAGGGGAAGCGGCTGACTGCAGTCCCTGGGCCCACCAGCTTGTAGCAAGCCAAAAGTTTGACTTGAACCTACTTTGCTAATAGAAGAGATAGAAGGGAAAGACAGACGGCAGAAAGCAATCCCTTCCAGGCCAGAGGTCTTCTTTCTTCTGTCGCCCTGCTAGCTCAAATCTCGTACTCTATTTATACTATACCTGAAATCACTATCGAAAAAAGGCTCTCTTTTTAGGCTAGGGAGTGAATTCCACTTTAGACAAGTCTAGCAAAGCAGCTCATCTGGTAAGACGGTCATCCGTCCAACCTCTATCAATCGGTCTTTCCTCTTTCAATCGCTTGAATCGGTCCAACCGGGAATCTTGAATCTCTAACGATCGCATCTGTCTGACTGATGGGAGAGATCGGCTCTATGGCCGCTTTTCCTTAAACTTCAGCCCTCTTTAAGCTCTCTTCTAGGGAATTTTCTTGGTCTAGTAACAAGTCTCGATAAGCTGTCGCAATCAGGCAATTCGTTAAAAAAGATATCTTATCGATCTGTTTTTCAATACTTCCTATCTTCCTGCTTGGGAATCCGTATCTGTTGCAATCGCTCATTTGTTCTGTTCTGTCGCAACTCTCGCATCTGGAATACGGGAAAATTCTCCCATATTAACCTTTTTGTAAATATCTCTTCTATTGCTTGTTAGCATTGGCTATCGGTCAATTTCGATTCCTTTCTTTATAAATATTTTGTCTCCTTCATTGATGACTATTCTAGAGTGACTTGAATCTATCTTATGAAATCTAAGAATGAAGTTCCTTTTATTTTCCGGTTATTTCATAAGATGATAAAAAACTCAGTGTGGTATAAATGTTAAGATTTTGAGATCTGACTGACAATGGGGGAGAATAGTTCTCCAAGAACTTTCAAGCTTATCTGCAGAAACAAGGGATTGACTCTCAAACTACCTGCCCATATACCCCCCAAAAAAATGGAGTAGCTGAGCGAAAAAATCGGCATCTTCGGAGGTTACCCGTGCTCTTCTCACCGAGATGAAGGTAGCTAATACTGGTAAGAAGCTGTCTTAACTGCATGTTATTTTATTTTTCGTATGTCCGTTCTAAGTGGTAAATCTCCTATTCAAGTGTTGAAACCTGACTCACCCCTGTCTTTCCTATTTCTCTTCGTGTTTTTGGTTGTGTTTGCTTTGTTCATGACTTGAGTCCTCTCAGAAACAAACTTGATTATAAGTCTTTCAAATGTGTCTATGTTGGGTATTCTAGCTCTCAGAAGGGCTACAAGTTTTATCACCCCAAAACAAATAAAAGATTTGTGTCTATGGATGTCATCACTTTCTTTGAAAATCTTTCTTATTTCTTTTCTCTGATAATTGTAGTACTCTTTCGGATCCCTACTCTCCTCAGGGGGGTATTGAGGTCTGGGGGAGAGTAGTGTTCTTCCTGTCGTCAGTTAAAATATTCCCATGTCTAAAGTGGAAAATTATATGGATTCGAAAGAGGGGGAGTCTCAAAGTAGTGAGCAACTTGGTCAGCAAACCACGGAATTTAAGACGTATGTGAAGAAGACTGGCTTTCTAGGGTAAGGAAAAAACTTCCCGGCACGCAGGAGTACGTTGAAATCTTCGCTAAGACAATGGAAGGTGACGTATGTACAGCTGACGAGAGTGAGGGAAAAAAACCTCTCTACTGGACGTGGAAATTCTTGCTCTCGTTCTTGCCGGACGGCTCGTAGGCAAAGGTGAATCAAGTCCATTCTCTCTGTCCCGATTATCGCGTGAGCTGAGGGGGGAACTCGGCAGAAGATCGGGCTGCAAGAAAGGCCTACTTATCCACGGGTTCATTTGCTTAAGACGGCTGTGCAGGGCAATCGGATGTAGTAAGTACCGCCTCTAACGTTTTTTAGCTCTTCTCCCCTCCTTTTTCCGATTGGTTCTGTGTCAGGCGAGCGGCGGAACTTCTTCCTGTCAGGCAGAGCTTTGCCAAGGCGTATTTTCCTACGTGTGATCGGGCCGGAGTGAAACAAGGGATCAAAGCGTCGAGGCGCGAAGTCTTAAGATCGGATGCAATTCTGAAGCTGGTACATGCTGCACTGGTCCATGTTTCTGGCAGGCCTGGAATCTCTTAGCATATTAAAAGAAATCGGACAAGAGGGTTGGCCAGTAATGGCCATGCCTTCTGATCAGCCAACGCATTTTATGCCCTGCTTGATGTGAGCCACAGCCTACTTCTATCCATCATGGACTTGAAACATAATTTTTTCGGCTTCTTGCTCACTCAACACACCTGAGGAGCAGTCCGTCCTTTCCACGCTGATACAATATCCCGTCAATCAAAGCATAATTCAAAGCTTGTTGTTTTACTTACCTGGGAGTTTCTTTAGAAGGATCGGACAAGTACCTGACGAGAGGGTCAAACTTCCTGCCCGATCTCGTCTGGCTCCATTATGTAACAGTCAAAGGTTTTCTGGAATGCTGTTGGAATCGTCCTTTGAACGTTTGTTCAGTTGTCCGATTAGGAAATCTCAAACGTCGAAGACAGCTGGGCCATTGTGTTAGCCTCAACATTGGGCCTTCTAGGTACATGGTCAATCTGAATTTCATCAAACTCGGCGAATCGAGTCTAGGGCTCTTTTTGTGTATGGCTGCTGCTTTGCTTCTATTGCCTGATACTCAGCGATGACTTGTCTCACTACTAGCTGAGAATCACCCTTATTAACGTTAACGTGGATGGATCGCATGCCCATTGCCGCAGCTAGTTCTAATCCGATAAGCAAGGCTTCATAGTCAGCTACGTTGTTCGTGCATAGGAAAAAAAGCCGGTATGAATGGTGAGAAACTAGACCATTAAGAGAGATAAAAACAATACCTGCTCCCGCACCACCTTGCGTACTGGAGCCATCGAAATACATTTGCCATGGAGTTGTGGTCAGACGAATGACCTCTCCATCATTCTGATCGGGCAACTGCTTGCCTAAGTCCAACAGATGATTTATAAAAAATTCGGCCAACACCTGTCCTGTGACTGAGCTCCGAAGTCTTTCATTCATCCCTTCCCACAGTCAGGGTTTTACCTTCCAGATATGGCTATCTGGTCCCAGTATGAAAAGATTCCCGATTTCCTCTATGGAGAGATTGATCCTTTCCGCTGGAGCTCGTTTAAAGGCGTGTTCGTTCGGTTTGTTTATGCTACTATAAATGGATCCCCCCTTTTTTCGTGTACTTACAGGTGGGAAAAGGTTCCCCCACCCAAGGGTTCTTTTGCTTTTGCGTCCGTGCTCGCGCATTCATTTATATAAGTAGAGATTTGCCTACGGATCCTTCGTTCCCTTTGTTCTTGACCCATGAGGAAAGATAGCCCTTCATTTCTTACCGCTCCATACGTGGTGCCGGTTGCTGATTGGCCCAATTTTGGATTGTCCCAGCTAGGGTAAAAAGTCCCAGTCAAGACTCAGGCGACTAGCTCTTCCGGCTCTTTCTCGCTTGCAGCTGTTAGTAGTAGCTCTCCCACAACCCCGTTTTCACGGTTTAGGCTGCTCCCATTTCGCTCGCCGCTACTACGGGAATCGCTTTTGCTTTATTTTCCTCTGGCTACTAAGATGTTTCAGTTCGCCAGGTTGTCTC
>Ga0153957_100039_pt1 | contig 100344 bp, 114 predicted proteins | sample TSFL041MetaG_FD_104745 | JGI IMG/M metagenome (GOLD analysis project Ga0153957, IMG submission 104745) | Attine ant fungus gardens microbial communities from Florida, USA - TSFL041 MetaG | ecosystem: Host-associated > Fungi > Mycelium > Unclassified | place: USA: Florida, Wekiwa Springs... | reverse complement strand
TGGGTGAGTAGCCGGGCACAGCTAAGTGAGCATGGATGGAGTTCCATACATCAGGGCTTGTGTTCAAGGAGAGGGAATAGGGTTGGAGAGTGCGTCTTTGACTGGTTCAGGGAGCTATGGGAGGTGTGAAGGCAAATGCCGTGGGATTATATGTAACGGGGTCGCCTATGAAGAAAACAAAAAATAATAAAAGGGTAGAACGAAACAATGAGCAACAGTCCTACAGTGGGAAAAGGTTGCTGTCAGATGTGCGTGCAAATGTTGATGCTGCTATAGAGAAAAACAATCATGTTATCATCGTCGTATTCTTGCTAGAATTAGGTACCTGTACCAAGGTAGATAATTGTGGCGCGTTCACAGACAATGCTTTCGGTAAAAGCGGAGTTGACGTGAAGGGAGGTGGAAGGAGGACCTTTAGGCTCTCCTTTGATGCTCCGTTTTAGCGGCAAATCCGAAGGCGTACGCTTGTCCTTGCGTTTTCCAGGCTGACTCGGTCCATCTTTTGTTCCAGCACCCTGAGCTGCATCCTGCAAAGCTTTAGCTTCAAGCATTTGCACATATTTGTCATCAGTCCCAGAAAAAGCCTTTGCCTCTATCCCCGCCACAACACTCCATCTTCAGAAAAGCACAGCCAGAACACAAATTATGCCGCACAGAACTCTATGAAAATCACTCAGCGACATATTTAGAAAACAATTCACGGACTATCCATGCACTATCCACATATTTATAAGTTACAGGTTGTCATAATCCAATTACAAATCTCCTACAGAGTAGCCTTACCATCGATAGCCTTGATAGCTCGATAAATTTTTCAAGTGGGCAAGGGTGCCTTTCCCAATTGGGTTCAATTAGGTTGTTTCAAGGTCCAGTAAGATGTCAATCTAAGGTTCTGGAGAAAATGGTGGATGTTTGACTTTCCATGGAGGGCAATTTGGGGATTGTAAAGAGGCTGGGTATAGAGATGTGATACCCATAGAAGGCGAACATTCACGGTTGGTGGGGTGGTGTAATAGTGGAGCATGACAAGTCCAGAGACTTAGGCATCCCATTCGAGCGGCGACTTGACTTCTAATATCCGCCGTGAGAATAAACATCTCATCCAATATTTTTTCACAGATACCCTCCCCCTTTTCGCAACGGACAGACATCTCAACCCCATACCCTTGATAGAGTCCGATCAAAACCTACAACTGTATCAAAAAGTCTATTCAACCCTAAAGAGGGAAACAAATAAAACGATATCTATAGATGTAACAATTCGGCCAAAACTTTTTTTAAAAAAAAGAAAATGAAGTCTAACAAAAATTATGTTGGAATTGTACGCGTTATGACAAAGTCGAGTGTAAAGTTGTATACTCAAAAAGACAAACAGATATAATCAAGAAAAGGGGAGGAAGGGAAGCGCGGTAACAAGAATACAGTCCAAGTCGCATCATCAAAAACTATCCTTCCTCTCTCCTTTCCCCCGTCTCATGACTACTCACAGATTCAATCATCCCAATATTTTCCCTCAATTTTACTCTCACCTTCCCAATCACGCTCTTCCCATTACGTTCACTCCTACCAGAAAGTACAGGTGAAGTGTCCACACTTTCCAACACCAGACCAACACTACCTCCAGAAGCAGCGACAGGATCACAAAGCACATTCTCATACTTGTCCACTTGCATTCTCCAGTCAAGTAAGATTGCAAAATTTCGAAGTTCATCGACGAGTGACCGGAACTGTGCTTTACTTTGAGTGATATGTAGATCATTGACAACCGTAACACTCGTGTCTCGACTTTTCTTTCCCATATGTTGATTCATGTATCCATTTGATGGTATCCCAGATCCAGGCACTACACCAGCAAGCGTAGCAGTGGATGACGATGCGTGGGACTCCATTTCATCATATTGGTTGTGGCGAAGCTGTAGCGGTACAGTCGATACAGAGTCTTTTGATTGAGAAGGCGAATGTTGATCATTTTGGTCCGTTTCTTCAAAGTCAAGACCAGTTTTGATAGCTATCCAGTTGGAAAGTTTCATAATCTCAAGAGGATCATAAAACCCCCACCATCTTTCCGTAGCATCATCCTCTTCTTCTGTATAATCGTCGAGGTGACCAGAGAATGCATTATTTCCTTCGTCTTCGTCATCATCGTCTTCTTCTTGATCCGACCGTTCACCGGAAAAGGATGTCGGAGTAGTTGTACTGGCTGATGAATGCAAAGGCGAGGATGACCGTTCGTGATCAGATAGACTAGCCATCTCTTCATCTTCTTCATCAACATCCATAGCATCAGGGTTTCTAGGTCCCTGAATAGGACTGACTTTAATTTTCAGCTTGACGCCACTCCTCGCAATACATCTTTCCTGATCCTTTGCTCCCGTACTGCTTGCATCTTTGGGTTTCCGGCCCCAAACAGCAACGAACCAACTCCACGACCTCATTTCTCTCCTTTCTTCTTCGGTCGCCAGTACCTTGGATTTGGGGAGTTTTCTGCTCTTCGCTGGCTTTCCCTTGATCTCTCTGGAGCAAGACAGGATAAAATCTGTTGCTGCATCTCGCTCTGATACACCAGGCGATAAGATCCAATATACACGGGAGTCAGCATCAATGCCGATGGGTATGTATCGAGGAGCATATCTTGGGGTAAGAATCTTGAGCGAGTTCTCAAGGGAGGCGAGTTTATGTTTATGATATTCGCGCTTTGCGCGGTTTTCAAGAATTTGAGGTTTGGACTTGACACGAGTCTCCATCCCCTTGCGGACTTGTTCCCATCTGTCTGCTTCTCTCTTGAATGCTTCTCGTTGCTCTCTAACAATTTCCTTTCCTTTTTGGATCCCGATTTCGACTTCTTCGCGGATAGCACTGGTTAGAAGGGCATCTTCAATAAGAGAGGTTATGACAGGAATCATTTGAGCTGAACAGACTATGCAGAGACCGTCGTTTGCGTCATTGTGGCGAGTCGTTCGGATGGAGCGGATGTCGTAAGTCGCTGGAGGAGAGCGAGGATCTGGGAATGTGAATGCAAAAGGGGTACAAGGGGAACCTGGGAGTGTGGATGGGGGGGAGCTGGAGTCGGAAGGGGAGTGAGAAAAAGCGAAGGAAGTATCGCGAAGGGAGGAGAGGACCAGCCAAATTTTGTTAAGGTTGGCACCGAGATTGCGAATTTCCCTTATGGCATGTTTGATGGACTTATATGGAAGATTAGAAAGCTGGGTACTTTAGAGAGAGGGAAAAACGCACGGCAGCGAGAGGGCCGTGGAGCTCTTTCTCAAGGAGACTGAGGAGGGCAAGGATCATCGATTTGATGCAAGGCTCGCTGACCCAACTAGCCATTTGGGCATGATCTTCGCGGCTGGGGTAACGTGCACCGCCAATCTCATCTAGTTCTTCAAGGTTGGCTTTTGAAAGGAAAGGATCGAAGAGGTCAGCGAAGCGGACAAGAAACTCGCGGATGTAGAAACGAGCTTCCGCATCCTCTAGAGAAAGCTTTACAGGAGCATGGGACCATTTAACAACGGGAAGGGGCCTTGGGCGGGGCTTCTTGGGGAATTTTGGGGTAGACTTGGACTTGAGCTTTGGGAGTTTTGGAGCTGGCTGAGGCGGGGGTTTGCGGATGGTACCAGCATTGCTAGAAGAGAGAGATCAGTGAGGGGAAAGACAGGGAGAGAAATAGAATATACCCCATTGGCTGGAGACCCTTTGACTTGCGGCAGCGGGGACAATTGCAAATGTCGCAGCACTTGGGACACCTGGACGAGGAGGTGAGAGGAGCAGTGGGGCGAAGGGATAGACAACATACTTGTAAATGTAGCCTGCAGAGTCGATGTGGCCCTGTTGAGGCAGAGCGGCACAGACGGCGGCAACAAGATGAGCAAAATCAAGGTCGTAGCGGTTCTTTAAGCAGAACCTGCAGAATTTTGCGACACATCGGTGGAGACGGGCAGAAAAATCTGTATTAAGTTCTGCGTGCTTTGTGGGCTCAAGAAAGGTGCACTGGATGGCGTCTGGGAGGGTGAGGGACAGCAGAACAGGCTCAGGGGGACATACCGGTGACGCTGCGTTTTTTCGAGCACTGATGGCAGTAAATAAAACCGTTTGGATATTCTTCACAGGCATTTGGCATTGGAATTGGCGCAGACGCAAATGGCCGTGCCTTTGGCTTGACGGTGATCCTGACCATCGTGCACTGCAGCCAAGTCCTCAGGGCCAGCAATGGGCTATCTCACGTGTCAGATCACGTGCCTTACAGCCATCTCACTCACGTGCGCCAAAAGTTTCCACTCTCAATGGCTCACGCCGACCACACTCGCGATCCCTGGTGCGTCTCTTCCTCTCTCCCGATCCTCCCTGCTCACAATGACAGCCCTTGGGTAATACTCAACGACTTTGGAGGTGCCTTCTCCATGGGTGCCGTCGGTGGCGGCATCTGGTACGGCATCAAAGGTGCCCGCAACTCTCCCCGTGTACGTTGGCTTTTCTGTCCCCCTTCCTGCTCACCACTCCCCACAGGGAGACCGCCTTGCAGGTGCTGTATCCTCTATAAAAGCCCGCGCACCTGTTACCGGTGGTAATTTCGGTGTCTGGGGCGGTATGTTCTCCACCTTTGACTGTGCCATCAAGGGCTGGCGGCAGAAGGAAGACGCTTGGAATGCCATCCTTTCGGGCTTCATGACAGGTGGTTGTCTAGCAGCACGAAGTGGGTCAAATGTTGCCCGCACTCCCCTGTGCTCATTTCTTATCGCCAGGTGGACCCAAATCCGCCCTCGGCTCCGCCATTGCTTGTGGCATTCTCCTAGGAGTGTTCGAGGGTGTTGGCGTCCTCGTTTCACGAGTGTTCACCGAGGGAAACAGACCTCAGATGGCTCCTCGTATGTTCTGATGTCTTCCTCATTCCCCCACTTGACATCTTTTCATAGTGCCTGCAGCCATGACACCTGCATCTCCACTCGCAGGTGTTCAGTAGACATTCCCCTTCCCCACCTCGCTACTCCCTGCTCCCTGACCTTGCTGATCTTGACGAAAAATACGAATCACGGCGTATCATGCATTGCAGCCATTTCACTGGATAGACTCACCAGTCATGTTGTCGTATACTCTAATACCTATTTATTTTATTTTTCTTTGGCTTGTCCTCAACTCCAATTTTATGACGTCAGTATCCCCACTTGACCGACGTCAGTAGTCCTATCCTATATAACCATGTCCCTGTATGTTTAAACAACCATTGCCATGTTGGATCCGTTCGTAGCACAGTCTTCAATGTCTTCAGCTTCTGCACAGGAAAAGGTCGATGGTGGGTTATCCTATTCAATCACACTCTGCTCCTCCATGTTTCTTCCTGTGACAGGTTTGAGGGAAATTATATCTTCTACACAAACTGCTATGCTCACCACCCGTTCCCCTGATGGTCATTTACACTCAAGAGCCATGGCGCCTGCATCCTGTACGCTTCCAGTCGTTCTCTTCTTTTTGTTTCTCATCTCGCTTTTAGCCAAGGAAGATAAGGAACAAAAATTCGTCTTCCTTGCCAATAATGTGTCGCACAAATTTGACGAAATGAAGAATGATGCACATGTCAATGTTGCGTTTATAAATCCTACCACCACAGCTTGGGCCTCGTGCGTGCTCCCCTGCTGGTCCTTTGTTGGACTCCTGACCTTGCCTAGCATCGCTGGAAAGGCTAAACTAATCAACGACCGAGATGTAGTCAATAAATATTGGTCTGCGGGAACGGGCGCTTGGTTTGGTGACCTCAAGGATGGCGTTCATAAAGGCGATTCCACAGACCCTCGTGTTTCCGTGATCCAAGTTGTTCCTGAAGAGATTCGGTATTGGTATCCGACCAAAGGCAAAGTTTTGCGCGCTGTGGAAATTGGGGTAGATGCTCTCACTGGTCAAGTTGCGTCTCCTGGTGAATTGAGAACGATTACTCCGGCAGAGGTATGTGTGTTGAACTGGTGAATGAAAGCATATATGCAATAATATTACTTAGCTTCACACTTGCCACAATTGAAACGCAATCCCAACTTTAGAGCCGCAAGGTCTAATTTTATCACTTTGGTCATGAAATCAGTGCCTCCCAATTCTTGGTATTTTGTCATGTTATTTTGTAGATAAACCGAACATCGTTTATCTTATCATTGTAGGGATAGATTCGAAAGCATGAGATTGTTTTAGCTCCGAAGTGAGGTGCCTTTACATCATCTTTGGAATCGACTAGATTGTTATTAAGGACCTCTCCTGCACTCAGCCCTTAACTTTATAGGTTCAGCACTAGTCATCACAATCACTCACAACGGCAAAATTATTGATTTATGCAGGTAACGTTCCGATGATCACAAGATAGAAACTAGCATAGGATGGATGACAAAAAATAGGATATGGCCCAACAAGAAATGGACAAGAGATACAAATAGCATTGCTACCTCAAAATGTGAGTCGAAGAGACGGGAGTAAAGGTAGTGTATGTTGAGTAATGATTGCCGTCTCGGTAAGAGCGAAACTCCCAAAGAGCTTGTAAACCGGGTCATCAATGTCATCACTTGAAACTTTATGTCTCTGTGATTTTGATATACGGAGAGAATGGTTCCCAAGAGTCCATTCCGCGTGTTCCTCTTCTGCTAGGGGTGGTTGAGGCGGCATTAGTGTAACTCACAGGCCAGTTGTGGATACAAGGAACACTGATTAATGGGAGCATGGTAAACCAGTATAAGCATGAACTGGGAGAATGTGGACTTGATAAATACTAAATGGTTGCAGTGAATTTACTAATAAGAGACCATGATGGCGTCAATTGTGCAATGCACCTTCAATGAGAATTGCATTAAGTGGAATGTCGAATGCTACGCCAAAGACACATGATTGAGCCCCCCTCTTTTTGCTATATCTGAACTCAACATCAAGCAAATCTATCCGGTAACTTAATAGCTCAAAGGTAATCCTGAAACAAAAACTGGAAATGGAACGAATTCCCAGTCTGGGGTAGATGGATCCACAGATCTCACCAGGCTCACAACCTACTGTTTCATCTTCATAAGAACCAGATATGAGAGTTTTGAGAGTTGAGTGTAAGGAATATTTTAGGACCTGGATCTGATGACTGAGCAAACATTTGAGGCAGAAGTTTCCCACAGGTATCCGGTAATCTAATATGATTATTAAGTAATTACTAGTTAGTTCACCGACGCAGCGTATTCGCTCGATGCGGTCGGCTTTGCTGCCATGCTCTCTGACAAGTTATCCAACACCTCTTGTTCGATCGCTCTCGGGCTCACTTTCTTATGTTATATCACATATCTACGAAAGAAGAACCCTGTGAGAGGCCCCAATTCTTGTTATAAGCTACGTGCTCATACGGTGGCAATAGCTCAACAAAATTCCTACGGTAGGATCGTCAGGATTATTCGCCTCGCGTCCAAAAGACGAACATAAATTAGTCCAAGAAGGCTATGAGAAGGTGCTCATTTGTCTCCTGTGCTGAATTGCCTTACTCAAATATTGTGTTGTGTAGTACCGGATATTCAAATACAGGAGGCGATTCCTTTCTTGGATTGTGGTTGTCGTTGCCCCAGACCTTGTGGAGGACATGAGAAAGGGAACAGAAGAACAGATCTCATTTCTCGGTATCCTTTCCAAAGTTTGTCTCTGCATTCCTACTTTTTGTCCTACTGAACAAGGCCCCCCCCCAAAAAAAGGAAGTTCAATTTGACCATACGTTGGGCCATGAGCTGAACGCCGATGATTCTCATATCAGGGTGACTCGTGGCTTGATGACGCGAAATATCGGTCCTCGCTTCTCTGATCTATTGGATGAAATCGGTAGGACGTTGGAAAGTCTTCTAGTTGGAGCTGAAAAAGGTACATGGAAGCACAATACTCTATTAGAACACTAGCACTCAGACTTTCTTAAAAGACTGGGTGGATGTCCCTGCTTATACTTTGGTCATTAAAATCGTGTCACGATATACTACCCGGTTTTTCGTGGGCCCAGAGCTCAGTATGTTTTCAAACACTGGTTCGGAAACTTATGCTCTCTTACGCATTTTTTCTAGGTTCTAACTCAAAGTACACCACAATAATGCAAAATTTTGTTTCTCATGTAGCACAAGATGGTCCAAAGTTGCGCATGTATCCGAATTGGCTCAGGCCGTGGGTTTCGACACTTGTACTTACCACGTCTCGCTCTGAGTCATGCATACAGTTTTGTCGGTCGCCTTCTCTTCGACAGGAAAGGAAAGGTGCAGGAAATTGAGAATTATCTGCGTCCGATCATCGCAAAGCGTGTAGAAAGGGGTATGGATCCGGAGAATTGTGATCCAGAATCGGTGAGTCAATGTCCCCTCAGGATATTGTTCTGCTTTGAGACTTCATTGCTGATGCAGAACGATATGATCACATGGCTGTGGCACACTGCAAAAGAGACTAATTGTACGGTTTACGACATTGTCATTCGAATGATTTTCCTCGAAGTTTCTTCCATCCGTACCACTTCGACTGTGAGTGGTCGAGTTACGAGCTTAGATTCTATTTTTTGAGAATCTAATATACCCAACAAGCTCTTGACGAATGTCATATTCAATCTGGCAACATATTCCTCGTATATTGAGCCGTTGCGAGAGGAGATTTCGACGATTGTGGAAGCGGAAGGATGGAGCAAGACATCAATCGAGAAAATGAGAAAACTCGATAGCTTCTTCAAAGAATCGCATCGTGTTCATGGCTCTCCTGCCGGTGAGGCATCTTATGTCGAAAATTCAAATGACGAATCCTAAACACTCAACTTTTCTCCAGTCACGGCTCGAAGACTGGTGGTGAATAACTTTTCTTTCTCTGATGGTACTTTCATTCCGAGAGGGACGGCTATCTCCCTCCCTGGTCATGCAATCAATCACGATAAGGTGACTCTTGCAGTGGTCGCTCTCTGTCCTTTCCATGAACACTCAAGGGATTTCCAAGCGATACTATGAAAACCCACAAGAATTCCAGGGATTCCGTTTTGCTGATAAAGATCCCTTGAAATGGCAGTTGACATCGATAAACCCAGAGTATATGCTGTTCGGATATGGAAGACCCTCATGGTGAGTATCGATTTTTTGACTTGGCATTGGTTCGATAATTTCTAATCCTTCTCTCTCCTTTTTTTCGAACTAGTCCGGGTCGGTTCTTTGCCGTCACTGAGATGAAAACTGTTGTTGCCAAAATCTTGCTAGATTACGAAATCAAGCTGGCGGACGAAGAAGCTGGCAGGCCCCCAAACCTCCGCATAGGAGGAGCTGTGGAGCCTAACAGGACGGCGAAAATATCTCTAAAGAAGAGAATTCAAGGAAACTGAGCATTGCATTGTCGGTCAGACCTTTGTCTCTGAGGTTGTAGTTGGTTTGTATTGTCCAATATATGGTGTAGACTATTGATCTTTGAATGTCTTCATGATGTCAGAATATACTAAGCCCACCAGCATCCCTTCGGTAGATGATTCCTGCATTAAAGAACATGTTATAGGAACAAAAAAATAGGTAGGTAAAGTAGACCATCGCTTGCATCTAGAGGATGTATAAGCATTAAAATGGATTAGGGTCAGTCCTTGTGTTCTGGAATATATGAGATTGGGACCTCAAGAAATGACACACCCTTAGTAAAGTAACATTATCATCGTCTCAAGAACGATACAAGCCCACCTGGTACACTGATTTCAGCAAAGAGTTCTACCTATAAAGATTATTCACAGAGTGTCGTTCAAAGCAAATGTTTCATTTCTGTTATACTTTGGAAAAGTCTAGTCATTGAACAGCGGATGGAAATTCTACAGGAGCAATATCAGCCGCATCCCAGAGGATCATGGGATAGACAGACCTTTTGTGTTATTTGCGTAGGACCAAAATCCATGTCATCAAAGCCAATGCTCTCAGAATGTTTGTCCAATTGCAATTCACTCCGATTTTGATTCAGTTTCGAGCCAGAAGTACTCTGTACTTGGGAGGGTGGGAACTCAACTTCTTCACCTTCTCCCTCGAGAAGGGCATTGAGGTCTCCCAATGTCTCAATATCTCCCAACCCTGCTTCTTTGAGGAAATTGTTCTCGGCAATGGTAAGTTGAGAAGACGGTAAGAACAATGGCTCTTCCTTCTCCAATGGGATGCCTGATGGAATGCTATGCTGGGAAGGCTGAAGTAAAACAGGAGGGGAAGAACGAGAACTTGATCCTGGGGGGCAGAGAGGTAGCGCGAATTCTGGTATTTGAGAATGCTCCCGAGACTGGACAATGTTTCTGGAGATGGCATCTGCTTCCACTTTGCGAACAATCTTCATCGCCCGATTTGGTCGATTAATATCAATCGGAGTCTCTTCTCTTTCTCGTTTCCTATAGGATGACATAGGTCGATAACTGTTTTGGGACGTGGGAATGGGAACACCAGGCGGTTGACTTGTCGCAATCACGAACAGGCCCTGTGTACAATCACCTTCAACGTCGATGAAGAGAGGGGCTAGAGTGTCGGTAAATTGCATGTCGAGGGGGAGTGTCATCGAATCTGCATATGCTATAGTAGCCTGGGGTATTTAGATTGGACCGACAAAAAGCTCAAGATGATGCTCACATTGAATTCACGTAGATGAAAAGCAATAATGATTGGAGAAGTATATATATTGTAAACATCAAATTCGTCTACGCTGATCATGAGCTCTGTCGAGATTTGACCCTTGCCTGATGAGAGAATTATCAAGCATGCGGCAGTGGCAGAAGAACGAGCTGACCCCTATCCATTGAACTTTCACATGTCCTGAGACTGACGTTTTCGTTGCTGAAGGACCATATAATCTGAGGGTCTGCTTTGGTACCCTTGTTCATCGGGAAATGCTCAAGCATGTTGCGAAGTGCAGTGGGCCCAATATTGACGCGTGCTTGGTTGGGAGTATCAGGAACGCCAGGAGCCATCAAGGCATTGGGTGTTGAAAGAACAAGACGATGGGTCTTTACAACGCCTGTGACCTCATCATTCTAGGATATCCAAAACGCAATGAAGTAGACGTACCGTGTTTACACAGAAATTTAATGACGAGTTTACTTTCCAGGCTGTCGACTTCCTCGTCTGATGCAGGGTCCGTATCTAAACCTTCAACGATGGAAAGTTCGCATCGCTCTACCGATTTCTCGGTCGATCGATGTTTCAGAACGGAAAGCAAGTTCTGTAGTAAATGAGGAAGAATGCAGTGTAAATGAGAATGACCACCTTTGTGAGAAGTTGCGCCGTGACCATCTGAATCCCGTTTAAATCATCTTCATTGATCTCGCTCCTGCGCTTGCCAGCCTTATATCTCGAGAAGAATTCCTTCTCGTACTTGAAACGACAATAGGCAGACTTTGCAGAATTCGTTGTGGAAAGAGAGAAATGATCAGGATACGCGCATATAACAAGTTCGTCCCCATATCTCGCGAGGCAGTTGACCGCTCTTGTAAAAGCTGCCGATTCATGTTGATTGGGTATCAAGTCCTGAAAGAAGCAATACCATACGTTTGAGGGACGAAGCGTCGAGAGTGGCTTGCATATTCTATCATCAGCGGTCGGTTCAGCCTGATGTTGACGTTTCTTTGGTACGACCGGTGCACCGGTCCACGCAGAATATTCCTCATTAGAATGGCTTCGAAGTCGCCCGTCTATTTGTTTTGGACCTGCGCTGGCGAGACACTGCCTCGGCGCTGATGGCATTTTGTTGCAAATGCAATAAATTCCGGCTGTCCCTGGAGTCAGTACAATTAAGATGTCCTTCCCTACTCCCATCGGCGGGATTCCATATCACATTGATTTGGCACCTTCAGTCGTCTTTGCCGTGGCTTACAGCTGCTTGTTGCCTGTCGTTGCCTACAGAATTTGGGATAAGAATAGTAGAACAATGATGCTCCTGGGTACCATCATTTTTGCGGTCGAAAGGTAGTCATTGTCGATGCTTATTCTCACATAGTTCATTTGATCATGCCCGATAGAATTATCGCATTTTCGTTGCGTGCTGCTCAGGCCACTCACGAAACCCAGCGCTTCTCTCTAAGCCTCACAGCTTATATCCAATCAGACCTGGCTCTGGGTTACATTGGCATTGCATCGGATCTCTGCAACTTACTCCGCACAATGCTCGTTGCCCCAACATATGGCTCAGAAACTTACATTCAATCGACAGAAGCAGAATCTCTATGGAAATTCTGGCTAACTACTGCCAAATTGAGTGATCCCGAACTAAACAAGGGACATAATAGAAGAAAGTTCCGTGGGTTACCACCAGAAGGCACACCTGATCATCCGAGGATCAGGTTTTGGATACGGAGAGGAACCAGATTCGCAGGCTTTGCATTGTTGGCGGCCACAATCACAGGAACAATCGCTTCGGGTAGTTTCGTACAGATGGTAAGAGGTGAGACCAGTGCCCATCGCATTGTTGTATTACGGTGATCTATTTTTTGCACAATACTTGAAATCGGAAAACTGACTATGTTTACAGCTACGTTAGTACTGCCCTCACCGCCTTTATTATTATGTGGGTCATTGGAGCTTTGATATGGGGCTATTTTTTTCTTCCAAGGATGAATAGACGAGGCTGCCTCATTCTCTGCACTATCTCTAGCTCAATGGTGAGGATGAATATCAATTCGGACAATTTCAAAGTGACATGTGCTCCTATTAGATGGTGATTGCCATCTATCGCCTTTCCGTCATGCACAATTCATTAGACAGCCTCCAGTCAATGGCTCCTGGGTCGCTCAACAGCTCAAGTGATAAAGTCCTCTTCTACATATTTCACATCCTTCCAGAATGGCTCAGTGCTGCCCTTCTGTTCATTTTCAATGCGCGGCAAACATTCAGTACGGGTTTTGTAGGTGATTGGCGCTATCATGACGAGACTCCTCAAGAGTTGGAAAAGCGACTAAAGGGAGAGGTGAAGCATAGAGAGAAACTCAAGCTGCCGGTGCTCTCATCCCCTGCACCTGCTGTAACCAAGCATCCCGCAAAAGATACCATCACACTTTAGTTGCGCGAAGTGGATTTCTTACGTTCAGTTGAGAACCTTGAAGTTCTACTCACACTGATATTTTTACAAGTCTCAGTTGTCATCAGAGCAATAGCTTGACGACTGAGGTGGAATTTTGTTCGTCTACATGTATATATATATGTATTAGAAACAATAGGAACCATAATGGTTAGTTCACCGGGCAGAAGATGAAGCGCCATCATTACATGATGAAAGGAAATTAATACTCCACTCAGATGTACAACGAGTAGAGCATAAAACTGATGTGCGCAATTATAATCAACCCCTATACGTTGAGCAAATCGTCTTAGGAAAGAACTTATTGTCTGAGCTCCTAGAAGCAGGTATCGATCCGACTCAAAAGCCAATGATTGTGAACTATATGTGAAAATCCGTGAAGAAAGCTCGTAAAATTGATAAATATCAATATTTGATTTGCATTGTAGCGATCGTATCCGTGTGATATGATGTACAGAGTTTGTACAGACTAGACCAAGTAGTCAGTAATCTACGAAGGTAATTTACTGAACTATAAACTCACCTCAGTCCCACAAAGATAGTGTGAAAGACTGAGGTACAACTACTAATCGAGTGAGTCCATAGCATACAGTTTAGTAATATTTAGTTTTTCATCATATGAACACGGCTAGAAATCCAGCTAGAAAATGCAATGCGATCGTGCTTTTGTGGGCGTCTGAAAAAGTCAAGCCTAAACATTGATATAAATAGCTTGTCACTCGAATTGGCGACAAGGCTCGGCCACGTGTTGCTCAAATATAGTGTGACTCCGCCAGACAAATGGAGGATTATACACTTATATCTAAATTTCGTTTATAATGCAGATAAATGGAAAAATAAAATCGGTATTAGAGTGAAATAGATCATACAATTAATAGACAAAGGGAACCAGCTTATACGGAACCATTTCAGCCCAGCCTTCCCATTCTTTCCCAACCAGTTCATGTAACGACTCATCTTCTTTCGACATCCGTCCGAATACTGCAAAGAGAATGATATATGCAAGCAGTGCAGAGGCAAATCCTATGACTGTTTTCGTCATTATGTTTTCCAATACACCACTCTCCCGCACCCAAGAGCCCTGAGATGATAGATTTAGTGCTAGTAACTACCACCATTACTGAAATTCTCACCTTCGTTCCATGTATAAGGATCATTCCAATGAAGACAATTAGAAGACCGGTGTAGCTTGGATGACGAACGACAGCATAGGGCCCCGATGTGACGAGAACATGGTCCGTGCGGATGCTTCTTTCAACAGTAAACAATCGTCCCATGGACTCATAACATTGGTGTCTAATTATTCCTCCAAAAATTGCCATCAAAGCTCCAGCGATAAATGGGCGGGAAACACATATGCGTTCCGCACTACCACCTGTAAAAATGAAATAGGAGAGTAAAAAACGGGAGCAAGGGCGGTCTAGTGTATGTTGGGCAATGAGGACTGTCGCCTCTATAAGAGAAAAACTCCCAAAGAGGCACTGTGAACCGGATAATCAATGGTTACCCTCAAAATTTCATGTCTTACCTTGAGAGTGAAGAGAATGTATCGCCGTCTAAGAATGCCCTCCAAGGCTGTCCATTCTACGTGTTCCTCTTCTGCAGGAGGTGGTTGAGGTGGGGTCAACGTATACCATATACTGACTGCGGAGACGAGGATGCAAGGGACCTTTATTAATTGGAGCATAGTGAAAGGATAAAGCTACTGATATATAGGGGCAGAAGTGGTGATGTGGCTCCAGAATAATCGTAGGGGAGTTCCACAGGAAAGGAATGATCCTGCTTTAATAGTTGAACGGACGCGGATTTTCAGTCAATCAAGCTGCCACAGGAATTACTAACGGAGATAAATCGGCAACCTGGGAAAGTACAGCAGACCAGAAAGATTCTATTAGATGCTGTGATTTGTACCAGTGGTAGATGAGAAGAACTAAAACTCGGTGTATTATGGCAGTGTTCATACTCCTATGTTGATAGTGACTCATGTAAACAGCACGTAAACAGCACTAGATTTAGTGATCAGCTTCTCATTATGATTTCGGATCAATAAATCATCTGGATTATCAAATAGCTATCGTGGTCCCACGGGTCCGTGTGGTTATGTCATAGGCAAAACTCGAAACAGTATAGTCATTTTAATTATAGTATAAGCAAAAAAATCAGGATGTGAGCCAAATGTCTGCAAAAAGCACCAGCTCCTCAATCATGGTCACCTTACCAGATCTTCCTCTCAAGCACTATTTTAACTCTCAACAAAATTTATTTAAATCAATTAACATATGGGCTGCAACAAGAGGTTATGCCTTTATAACTATAAGATCAACATGAGAGAAAGGTGGCTTTTAACAGTTATCATGTGGGAAATGATCTATTTAATGGGCAAAAAACACAATTCCCGAGTTGCAGATAAAATGATAATGATAATAGTAACGATAATAATAATAATAATAATAAATGAAAAAGACCTTAAGTCCGGCAGATCTGCACTTGAGTAGATTCGTCTGCTACGGACTGCGCTCGAACACCCTGTCATAAGTTGTTGTTTAGTACTATAAGTAGGGTTGATAGCTATTCTACCACAGGCTGTGCTCGAACACCCTGTCATAAGCTGTGGTTTCGAAAATGATGGGATGGTTGCTCTATGTTTGTCTCCTTTTATTTTTAGTACTGTAAGTAGGGCTAGTAGCTATCCTACCACAGACTGCGCTCGAGCGCCATGTAATAAATTTTCAAATTACGAACAAAGATGGTCGGATGTATATACGACACAGTATTTGTTTGACAATTCCCATGGGGAGTCACTTAAAGTGTAATTTGACCTAATTAGGGAACCTCTTATGGTCCAAGCCACCGAGTGCAGTGGGTCAACTGCTGTGTGGGCTCCCGTGGTGTCCGAGTAAAGGATCGGTTCTATTCCAGTATGCAGGTCATATAGTTCGGTGAGAGGCAAACCCCTGAGGAATATGTCACAAACAACGAACAAACAACTTGATATAAGATTAGTCATCACGGGCCGATTCTGTGCATGATTGGCGATTTGCGGTTGGCGAGTGGTGGCCACGATCGTCAAAAATGATATTATGCTTACGGCGGTGTGCATCTACGTGGTTTAGAGTGAGTGAGAAACACAAAGGGAGCAGCGGTAGGAGCTTGAGAAGCCCAGCCTTAGTAAGAATTTGTTCTTTCGCATTGACTACTCATTGGAACAGCCTCTGATACTTTTCCTTCGTTCTTTCTCGTTATGCAGGGTTTCCTGCATCCGTTGATTATCATCTTACTCAACGCTGTATTCCCAGGATGTACGACGGCATTGACAGTGCTTGCTCCCCCTGGTCAACCGACACGGAAGGGAGTACCAAATTCGTTTGAACTCATAGGCGAAAGCCTTGTTAGTGCCCAGCAGGTATGCTGCTTGTGTGCATATCGTCCATGATCACGCCTACTTAGAAGTCGCTTGGAAGCTATTTGTTGGTGCCCAAAGCAAGATATATTTCGTCGACAAGGTGGAAAATAATCCTACTTCGATCAATGACCACCCTGCATGGGCATCCGGTATGTCATCTCTGTATCTTGCAATCGCAATTAACTGACCACTGTAGTAGAGTGGACCCTGGAGACAAATTCCCAGCGACCTATGGATGCCATTACCAACTCATTCTGTGCTGTGAGCAGCTGTTCCTGTTCCTGGTGCCTTACGCGTAATACTGAATTTTAGGGTGGGAACATGCTTGGCAATGGCACGTGGGTGAATGCTGGTGGGAACCAAGCTGTGACATACGGTGGCGATGCTGCTCTTTCACAAACAGGCCGAGGTCCATATCATGATCCAGACGGGCGTAAATCGTGTGTATTCCGTTCACATAATTCTCACTCTCATTGAAACCACACCAGCATTCGGTAATTTTGGTTCCCGAGATTTGCAGGGTACTATATGACCTTCTACTGCAGACTCTTGGATCCTTGTCAAGATGGAAAATGTAACTGGGTCCTTTCCCCAGACGAAATAGACCAGCGCTGGTATCCAACGCTGTATGTCTACTATATGATATTACCGCGGGTCTAATATGTGGCTCTGTAGTGAAACATTGGAGGATGGTAGCATAATAATAGTGCGTCACTCCTCTTGATCCTGTGGAATGAGATATCATGCAATTACAGCTTGGTGGGTGCAGATTTGGTGGCTTTGTCAATAATGCAGAACAAAACAACCCAACATTTGAGTTCTTTCCTCCTAACGGACCTCCAATCATCTCAAAAATCCTATCGACCACATTACCTGCCAACTTATTCCCTTTAACATGGTTACTCCCTTCTGGGAGACTTATCCTCCAGTCAAATTGGGCAACATCGCTTTTGAATTATACTAGTCATGAAGAGACACCACTGGACGATATACCTGATGCCGTTCGCGTCTACCCCGCTAGTGCTGGAACTGTCATGCTTCCTCTCAGAGCCGCTAACAATTGGACCGCCACCATTTTGTTCTGTGGTGGATCAAATGTCCAGCCTGAGAGGTGTGCCGTACGACCTCTTGCGATTGCTGCACATCAATGACTTTTTGGTGTAGATGGATGTCCCCCAGTTTCATTGTACCAAAACATGGTGCATCGACGTCATGTGTTACCTTGACGCCTGATGTGTCGAGCTCTTACTCCCAAGATGATCCTCTTCCTGAACCCCGAACTATGGTCAATCTCATCATCCTCCCAACAGGCAAAGTTTTCGCTGTTAATGGAGCCAGGATGGGTATCTAGTTTTACTGACTGTCAACTGTCTTGTTGAAAAATTACAGGAACAGCTGGATATGGCAACACGAGCTGGGCTATTGGACAGTCCTATGCAGATGACCCTGTTTTAACGCCTGCTATCTTTGATCCCAATGCCCCTACAGGTCGGCGTTGGTCTCGAGATGGTCTACAAGCTAGCACAGTTCCACGCATGTATCACTCTTCTGCAACTTTGCTTCCCGATGGTGCGTCGGGCTCAGTGGTAAACCTGGGAATGATCAACAATGTATACTAGGTTCCGTTATGATATCTGGATCTAATCCCAATTCGGATTATAACGTTGGCCCAGAGGTCAAATATCCAACCGAGTATAGAACCGAATTATTCTATCCATCCTATTACAATGAAAGAAGACCGGAGCCCAAGGGTTTGATCCCACAGTTCTCTTATGGTGGACCTGCGTTCGATGTTCAACTCGATTCGAATGATCTCTTCAGCAATGTGTCGAATGTTCAGAACACTGATGTCGTTATCCTGCGTACTGGATTTTCCACTCATGCCTTGGTATGCCAACTCGGTTCTGTATACAGTACAGTGCATTCATGAATACAACGCTCAGAACATGGGTCAACGTTACCTCGAACTTGAGCACAGCTATACCGGATATAGTAACAACACCGCGACTCTGCATGTACGCCAATTGCCACGCAACCCTGCCATCTTCGCGCCTGGACCTGCGTTCATCTTTGTCGTGGTGAACGGTATACCATCTATCGGCCTTCAAGTGATGATTGGTTCTGGCAAGCTGGGCAAACAAGAGGTATTCGCGGATGCCAATTTACCTAATTCGTCTATCAACCAGGTTACGGATGGTCCAGCAAACCTGAGCAGTGAGGCGCTTGAAGTCCATCCTCTAGGCTATTGGGCATTTTGTACAGGTATAGTGCTTCTTGGAAGACTCATTGTTGGATGAGTTCTCCCATTTTATCGTCGTCTTTGAATTTTGTATGCTTGCATCGCATCCTTCTCGCAAACCTGTCTAGATGTTTGAGACGAACAACGGTGTTCTGATAACATGCCAATTTATCCCTCTAGTGTCAGTCCGTGTACTTTTTCGTGTACTCTGCTATGTAGATCGTCATTGATTTATTAATGCTTCAATACTGTAGATGCAGTTGGTTTTTGTTGATGACGTGGATATACGCGTGGACTTCATATGGTAGGTGCAGTGATCGATTTGAGGCTGGCTCTTTCCTTCTTCCATTATGAACAGTCGCCGTTCTTTCATGAATACCATCACCATTCCTGGTGTTCAAGAGCAGAAAACGGCTGCAATTGCTCATCCAATGTCTCGACCAAAGCCTGTGCACTTCAAACGGGTCACCCTCACTTCTAAGAAGAACTGGTGGATGGGTACGCTCACCCTAGTGTTACCTGTTTCTAGCGCAGCCCACGCATACTAAGTCTAGTTGAGATGGACGAGGCAACCGAGTCGGATTCGACGGCAAACCACGCAATTTCGTCCTCAGAAGAGAAAACAGTAGAGCCAGTATATAACTACAAGCATGGCATTGACGAGATTCAAAAACACGTGGCCAGATCTGTGCGAGAAGAGTCACCACCTCCGTCGCCGATATATAATCCGCCACGCCATCCAAACTCGATATTTTCATTCCCTACACCCACTGCTTACTCTGCCCCTCCTAACCCCACGACCAGCCTTGATCCTGTTGCTCATGGATCGGCCTCGGAGTTGTTCAAATGCATAGTCAAAAAGCCCGATGTCATTCAGCTCGAAATTAATGGTGAGATGCAATCGAATGCGTCAGATGTTACTGTACAGTTCCTTGCGGAGCTTAGAGTGTACACGACATTGCATCGTCATCGCAATATATGCGCATTTTTAGGTTCGTTGGAGAATGTAGGTATGGTGTTAGAGTATATTGATGGAGGGACGCTTTACGATGTCGTTGTGGCACGGCCACCACTGACCCGGGAGAAGAAGATTGATTATCACAATCAATTACTCGACGGGTTAACTCATCTACATTCTTACCGACTCTCTCATGGTGATCTTTCTCTTTTGAACGTACAAGTAACACATAGCACGGACACAATCAAGCTACTTGACTTTGGACGATCTGTATCTGCGGACTCGATATTCAAATCACCTGACGATGAACCAGTTGATCCATTCGCGTACTTGCAAAGGGAGAGGCCCGGGAAAAGGCACTTACCTTCAAGTGCTCCTGTTCCGGATGCAGTACCATCACCAAGAATTGAACAGATTCATCCTGGGACGCGACCCTTCTCTGCCCCTGAAATATTGAGAGGCGAGTGTCAAGACCCACTTTTGGCCGATGCGTATAGTTTTGGAATGATTCTCATTTGTTTGGATCGGTGCGAGAGCGTTGATGTCAAGCCTTGGGACCAGAGGAAAGACAAGCTTCCCCAGGATCTATTTGATGGGTGCGAGGAGTTTGAGGAACGGGTGAAGGAGTACCTGAGAAAGTGGGACAGGGGCAGACGAAGGCTTGTGAAATCTGACACGATTGAAAAGATGGTTTCTCTGTGTCTTTAATATCGGCGCCCAGTGGTTTGTGGGATAATATTTCTTTAATTGATTCGTGTGCGAAGACGATCACAACTTCGGAGCTTTTACTGTCAGCCAAGCCACAAATAACTAATATGGGAGGCTCTCTGCTGCGACCCATGACATGACCTTCCATCATGGAGCGAGAATCGGATAAAGAGGGGTTCTCTCGACCGATCAATGGTCCGTCTTTCATGTTGTACACCCCTTTGAGAATACCTCAGCTCTTCATGATGACCAACAGGCCATGACAGGCCATGGATGAACGAAGGAAGATTGGCACACACGTTCATCAAAAAATAGAATCTGCGTAATTTTGTTGAGGTAATAGTCGTCGTATGATTGCCGGCTAATTGTAGACCAGTACTGTACAAAGTGTAAAAGCCTGTTTGCGAGAAGTTTCCGGTATTCATACGAAGCTATAATTTCCCTAAGAACTCTTTGGCGTCAGGTCTGGATATGGTTCCGGACCGTGAATATACTCTTCTTTCCTTTGCACGTCCGAGCAACGGACTATCGTCTTCATTCCGTAGGTAATATGACCAATCCGCCGTACGATCTGCCTCTGTTTGCGAGAAGCCATTACCAAGATATGTGAACCTGTTTCCGATATAAGTGAAATTCCAGTCTTCGTAACGAGGCTGAAGGAGAGCTTCGAGATAGTGCAAGCTACTCCCAGGCCAAAGAGCAGTTACTTTTCCGGTGATACTACCGTTCTTGTACCAGGAACGACAATCGGATTCCCAAACAGTGCGTTTCATGTACTTGTCTTTGTGTTCCATGAACTCTGTTATGGCTTCTTTCTTTGGAGAGATGCTGTGAATATTCTCGGTTTGGTAGCGGCTAATCAGTTTGAGGAAGTAGTCCATTTGTGCCTCTGGTAATTTGGGTTCAATACGTGAGAGAAGAAGAAAGAAGGAAAGGGAAAGACATTTGCTTACCCATGCAGATCAACAGGGGTCCATTTCCAACAGGACTATTCGGACCAATGACGATGAAATAATTTGGGAATTCAGCCGCAGCGAATCCGAGATAATTGGATGGTTCATCCTTCCACGCGTCTTCCATTGATACTCCATTGAAACCGATGATTGGAAACCGTGGAAGAAAACTGACATTGAAACCCGTAGCACAGATGATGACATCGACAGGATAGTCCCTCCCATCGTCGCTTATGCATCCTGTGGGCGTGATTTCCTTTACACCATGCGATACCACTTGTGTTTTCTCATGGACTAATGCTTCGAGGTAGCCGACACCTGGAGTGATACGGCGACAACCTACACTCCATGTGGGAATGACTTTGTCTTGTAGATTTGAACCTTCGAGTTTTTGGGCCATGGCGTTGCGCGTGTCAGACGAGATGGCTTGTTGGGCAGGAGAGTCCTTGATGAAGAGAGAGTAAAGAGCGTTGATGCTAGAACTCAATTCACGACGGTGTTGTTCAAGTTTCCTTGGGTCAGAGGCAAATATTTGTTTTTCTTCGTCGGTATAGAAACGTTGAGTGTATCCCTGTGTCGGGAAGACCCATGATGCAGAACGGTTGAAGGTGATAACATTTTTGACTTTGGGGAGGATGGCAGGAAGTGTTTGGATTGCTGATGAGCTTAAAATTTTATCTTTTTTAAAAAATGCGCCATTTCGAATGAGATTGTTTGGTTGGCTTACCCCGTTCCGAGGAGGGCGACGGTTTTGTTAGTGAGATCAAAGTTTCGATCATACGTTGCAGTATGCATAAGTTTGCCCTCGAATTTATCGATTCCGGGAATGTCTGGCCATTTCCAATTGTTCAGAACACCTTGTGCATTGATCAAGAAGTGACACCAGTCATAGAAGATGTTGCCGGTCATGAGATCGGTGACTTGGATGTTCCATTTGCCCCTGACATTGTCCCATGTAGCGCGAGAGACACGTTTGTTGAATTGGCAGTATTTGCGGAGATCATATTTCTCGGTGAAGCGGAGGAAATATTGATGGATCTCATCCGCACCTGCGTAGGTAGAAGACCAGTAGGGATTGGGTTCGAAGGACAAAGTGTACGCGTGAGCGGCAATATCACAAGCGCAGCTAGGAAAATAAACATGTTAGTCGTATTGAATGGGGAGGAAAGGAGCAGCAGTGAACCCTGGATATTTGTTTTCGAGCCATGTTCCACCGACGTCGTCATTCTTTTCGTAGAGGACGAGCTCAAAGTCCTCGAATGACCGTTGTAGTTTGTAGGCAAAGATAAGACCAGAGGCGCCAGCACCAACGGTGACGACTCGGACTGTCTTTGAAGTATGAATTGGTTTATCCCACCACGGGTCAGGGGCGGTAGTGTATGGAATTTTCCCGTCAGGCATGGGGGGATTAGGATGCCAGGGTCCCAAGTTATATACATCATAGCCAGAGAATCACCGGGTATGAAGCAGAGGTTGACATGTTATTTATGACATGAGAACATGAGAATACAAACAATGGCAAGCGAATGTTTCGGCTCTTTTTGGCCATGGACAATATCCTCGCCATTGCCTCCGGCGTCGCCCTTCGTCTTGTCCTCGACAACATTGCCAACCACGACTTCAGGCTCACTGGCACACTCGTTGGCCTCTGGGAGGGCGTAGTCACTCTCCATCTCCTCAACAAAATGCCCAGCTCGGTTGATCCCTACATAGCATATCTGGTTCGTCTTCTCATCGACTTCCTGGTCACAGAAAACATTCTCAGGCTCATCCTCGTCGTCGTCTGGACGGGGCTGGGCATGGTACTGGCAGACATTACGCCCGCGATCTGGCACGATGTCGGTGGCCACAGAGTATGGAGGCGTTTCCGTCGAGACATGTACTACATGTCCCGTTCAGTTCCAACTGTCTCTATTCCTCCCCTCTTTCCAAGAGCCCGTGTCGTCCGTTTTTCTCCTGTCATTCAGCCAACAGAAATAAGTGAGACGCTCAGCACACTTTCGCCCACTCCCGCAACTCCAACTGCAGCTTCCCAACCACCAGAGGTTCTTCCCACAGGCGGTCCTGTTCGCAGCCGTCGAGTACCAGGAGGTGACGTCAGCGTTTTTTCTGAAACAAACTCGGATGAAAGCTCCGTTGTCGCCACACGACCCCCCATCAGTGGCAGATCCGCTGGGACTTCTCATGCCCAGTACACTGTTCGCCTTCGCAGCAGTTTCGTCAACGAGTCTGCGTCGCAAGTGCACGCAAATTCCATCGATGATTCTAACTTCTCTTCGGATGCGTCTTCCGCATCTGCTGAATCTCCCAATCAACACATCCATCTCAATATCCCTCACGAAGAACAAGACATCGGGGTTCCTGTCCGCAGTTTTGATAAGGGTAAGCAAAAGGTGGTCGATGCAGACATTTCTGGTCCATCTCTTGCCCTTCCTCCAACTCCATCGGATTCAAATCGGCCTCACCATGAGGTCAGTCGTATGTCTATTGTACCCACGATCACCGGTATGCCGTCTATTCCTGACTTTTACGAGTCAGCATTGGGTTCGGATTGGGAGAACATCAGAATGGAAGAGGCAGAAGAGGCAACCACACCTCCTACACCTCCAGAGAAGGATTTCGATACCAAGATTAATGATTCACCGCCTGCTCACATCATACCCCCTCCTGCATCATCGGCATATGAGCCTACACCCCGGCCCTCAATCTTTGATAAGGATCTTTGGGACGATGTCAGTAATGTAGCGCCTTCAACGCCTTATCCGGTACGTAGAAAAACAAGGACAATAGACTTATGACTCTGACCCACAACCAATATAGAAACCTATATCCGAGCAAAGAATGTCACGATTACCACAACCCACAACCTCTCATCTCCGAGCACCACAAACGCACATTTCTCAACCCATCAAGAAGAGAAAGCAGGAAGTTCCTCGTGTCCCTCAGACTCCCGTGTATGGTGACACCTGGGATGCAGAACGAGATCAAATGCCTCCTCCAACCCCGAGTGTCTTTGCGACGACCTCTATGTTCGGTCGTGTCGTAGACCCGAATGAGTTGGTTCATCTGATCCCAGAGCCCCTTGTGCTCATTTCTGAGCAGGAACGAAGATCTACTGATTTAGCTCCCGAGCAACAGAATCTTGGTGATGTCGACGTTGGAAGAGGGGATCCATGGCATAATTCTACTCAGTCACAGGATCAGCATGGCCCTCAGGCTATATCCACAGTGCCTCCAAATATATCGAGTCAAGCCCCACCTACACCTCAAACACGACCAGGAACTGTCCCATCCACGCCTTTAGATCGCTCAGGAACTGGTCCTTCTACCTCCTATCATCCTCTTCAGCCAATCCCTTTTGAGCCGTTTCCAGACCAATCGCAACCTATATCATCTGCTCTGGATCAATCATCACAGACGACTCCAGGACAGAAACTTCAGACTGCATCTTGTACCCCTCAAAACAGATCGCAGACCAGACTACCTATTCCTTCCCAGCAAGGTCAACTCATATCCCCTGCCCCCGGGGACACTCAGCTTGTTCCACTTACTCAGCAACAACCTCAGCCCGTACCTCCCATTTTCCAGCGACAGTCTGTGCTCCTCACCTCCCAGGAACAAGTCCAACCTGATCCCTCTATAGCTGGTCAGCAAGCAAATACACTTGCATCCTTGCATAATACGCGTGAGCCGTTCTTACAAATTATTTTTGCCTCCGCTAAGAAATGTGCTATTGACCTCCAGTTAAAACCGTTAAGTCTACGCCACAACAATTTGCTAAAGCTGTATCTTCAACTCCTCAATCTAATGCCAAGATTACATTACCAACATGCCAAGACCAAAAAATCAATGTTTTTGATGGCTTTGTCGGAGGTGATCAGTTAGAATTGCGAAATCTCACGTCACAACAGCAACCACCTGAACGTCATTCGGGAACTGGTGAAGTTGGCGGTGATAGCAACGAGGAAGGTTGCAAGCCAAATGAAGTAGGGGGAAAGGAAGAGAATAGCAGTGGTGACAACAATAAGAATGACAACATCGAAAACGACAGCAGAAAAGGTAGACCTGATGTTGAAACAGATGATCATGTTGGAGGTCAGATTCCAGTCGATCAACACGATAGTCCAATGTCGCCCACCTCATCGACCGTTAGTTCTGTTGCCGTCAATGTTATCGGAATAAAAGAGAGAAATAAAGAAGCCATCATCATTCGTGCACAGATTCAAGAACTAACGGTGAAGATTGAAGACTTGAAAGCTGAGAAGTTGAAGGCGGAAGGAAGGGAAGAATTGGATCCATTGAGTGAAGAGAGTACTTTGAAGGCGATGGAGATTCAGAAGGCCGAGCGAAGCTTGGAGAGGCTGAAAAAGAAAGCAGAGAGGAGGTATCAGGCTGGTGAGTGATTTTCATTGGCTCAGCACCTACCTAAGGATGATGACTTGGAAATTAGCTTTAGAATCTACGAATCAATCTACTATCCCCAAGACTCTCAACTTGGAATCTAGCTCACCTAACGATGCAGCGCTGAGAACAGAAGATATCTTGGGGTTGATGTTTGGATCTGAACAGAAAAGTCTCAAACTTGACATTCAAACAGCGAAAGGTGGCCAGGGAAAGTCCGTTAAAACTGCAGTGCAGAAAGTACTCACTGAGTAAGACATGTTCTTTTGGTTTTCTCTTCTTGACAATGACTGATTCTATGGCCGTTCTGGTTTGGAAATCAAATAGGTACGGTATCAAGGGGAATAACAAGTTGTGGGGCATCGCCATTTCGATGCTGCCTAGAGCATACACGGAGATGATATTGACGTTTCAACAAACTCATTTAAATGAGGATGATGGTTCATGACCATGATTTTTTTTTCCTGTTCACGGTTGTGTTTGTGTGTGTTTTTTGGACCGAGTCGTGCCGTTTTTTCTGTAATGACCGAACGACTGACACTTTTGTACCTACTTGAAGTTTAGGCTGAAAAAAAATTCGATCTTCTCTTTTTGTTTTTTTGATACTGTATGATTTGGAGAATGACCTTTTTTGTATATACCTCAATCACTCGACTTTTTGCTTTCATAAAGAGTCATTTTGATCATTACTTGAACTACATGCAGTCATCGTCAAATCGTATGACGATATGTCAACTTCACAAACACAAAAAATCTCGAGGGAAAAAAATTCATCATGATCATCACCCAATCATCTTGCAGTCGCAAAACCTCCAGTCGAAAGACTTTCCGGCACACCTCCCTCACAACTATCCGCAGCGGTCTTGTCCGCTGTAAGAGTAATGACGATATCACCACCAAGCCTGAATGCATCATAAAAATCAAAATAACATCTCGAAGTGCTCGGTTTTCCATTGATCGTCACGCTCTCCACATATGCGGGTACACCAGACGGTATTTCACGTCGTATAGACCTGGAAGAGAAGTTGTCAACCGTGACGGTGGTGCTGACGTTGAGGAAGGAATTGTGGATGGTGTATCGAGGTATGAAAGGTGAGAGCACTAAGAGTTGGGTAGTTGAAGGTACTGGGTATAATCCGAGAAGGTGGAACGATAGGAGCGTGGCCATAGCAGCTTGATCGTCATTACCTGGGAGACCGCCGGGAGCTAGTTGTCAGGAAATATGAACATCGTGTTAGGTTCAAGTGTCGAAAAGACACACTGATGTCAAAGTTGTCAAAGACAACTTTGCGGACACGATCAACAGACATAGCGGGATGGTTCGCGTAGTGGTAGCCAATTGATGTCTATAGAAGATAGGTAGGTTCAATGGGGCAGGGCTAAAACTCGGATTACCTGGAAGGACGGTTCATTGCCGGCAAGATAATATCCCGCCTATAGAAGAACATGAACAATCCAGCGGTGTTTTTCTTTTTTGAAAATGTACCTACATTGAAGAAATGTTCAAGGCGATTGACAAAACTTTGCTACGTTGTTATGAGCCTCAAGTGGTGGCATTGATTTTATTCTGACAAATAAGAAAACTCACATTCCCTCCCATTAACTTGATCAGATGCGCAGTGTCATGCGGTGCAAACCTGGAGATACTCGATTAACCATTTTGCATGATCAAGGGCAATGTTAACCATGCCTCACCAACTGTACTCCCAAGAAGATGACTCGTAAAATCCATTCTGATTATTTGATTGCAAGGAGCACGCTCTGGTATCATTCTTATCTTGTGGCGAGCAATCGATGGGGTTGTTGAAGAAAAATGTCCCATTTGAGTATCGCTTCTGCATAAATCCTGCTCTAACTTTAGGACTTGAGCTCGGTTCGTATTGAGGACACGCACCTGTGAATCTATCACTGGTCACGGAAGGGTCCCAGACATTACGATAGAACTTCTCACAATGTCAGTGGAGCAGATACTCAAGATGACATGATACACACGAGGGAGCGGTTGCTATATCGAGAAACGTCATCCTCCTTGCCTAATAGCTGAGCTACTTGACGAATACCGAAATCTTCGAATGCATACTACATATTCAATATCGACCTCTCATTCCTACAGGTGATTTGATCTGCAATGGAACTTACCTCTAATGTTCGACTCCCTTCACGAGTTTGTCGTCCAGTACTTGACACATCCAGAACAGCAAACGGCACGTAACCAAATTGTCTGTTCGATCGTTGGATAGATACCTTGTACATCTAAGATCTATACTCACTCGTAAACATTGATTTGCCTTCCCATAATATTCCATTCGGGTGGATTTAGTTCTCCATCAGCAAGGAGAGCAGAATATAATTCATCGAGGTCAATACCGAGCCGTGAAGCTTCATTGTGGTAATGAACAGCGAAATGAGAGACAATGTTATCAGCGCTTGAGCCTGAAACAGCACCATTCCGACCGCACTCAGCCTATAAAATCTGTCAAAATCATCAAGGCTTTTTCTCACCTCCTTGAGTCCAACCCGGTAAATTGTTGGCTCGACATTCAGGCATCCATCCGAGTTTCCTCCAACCATCAATGTAACTGTCCACGATTTGGGCAAACTCAACTGGAGAATGGAGAGACATAAGAGGGTAGAATGTTCTAAACTAAATGATTCTCAATTAATGATTGAACGATGGTATTTCATTGCGACCTACAGTATCCCAGCTGATGATGAGATCGTCAGTAAGTCGGACGAACGCGAAAGGTGTAGGATGCATTACCTGCAGTAAAGAGAGTCAAAGTAAAACGAATTGGTATTAGCGAAAGCGCCCTGAGCCTCCCCGGTAGCATTGTTCTTTACTCAGAATGTTAAGCATAATTCAATATAGTTCTGGTATGGCTACTGACCGGTGTCAACGACGCACGATATAACGAGGAGTACAGCATCTCAGTAATATTGGGTGGTGTACCGCTAACATCAATCTCGATCTTGCTCAGCTTCTCCTGCCACAATACCTTGGCCCTTGCATGAATATCATCAAATGATGTGGTCCCAATTTCCTCTTCCGCATTGGCACATGCTTGGTCCACAGAAACAAACGAGACACCAACGCGGATATTGACTTGTTTCGGCTCGCCCAAGTAAGAAAACAATGCACCCGATTGATAGACGCCACCGATGAGGTTGAGACTCAGATTGAGATGCGTCATACCTAGACCTTTAGCATCTAATCCAAATGTGTCACCTGTCCAAACACCGAATTCGTCAAGTTTCTGCTTGCCGTTGTCGAGAAGATCGTAGCATGCGAATGCCTGATAGTTGAATTTTGTAGGGCCGAAACTAGAAGTCGAGAGATGCATTAGCCAGTCGTAGTTTTACTCCAGGGAGACTGACCTAGAACCCCATGTTCCACCAAGTGTGATTCGACCTTTGTTGGGGTCGATATTGAGCTCGCCTCCAGCAAACGACACAGGCAAATCGTTTGCTAGGTCAAGAGCAAAGTACGGCTTGGACCTAGAAGGGAAAGTGAACCTTTCCAACCCAGCACGACGAGTGGCAGTAGCCTCCATCCGAATATCGTTGTCCAATGTCAAAGAGAAGTATCCAGGCGACGCATCTGAACACTCATCCTATCAGCTAAGAATGGTTGGACATATGGCAGATGATGGACCATCCGTATTTTTCTTCCTCAGACGTTCCCGAGCATCCAGAGTTGTGGTGCAGGTATCAAATCCATGGGGACAGAGGAGAGGCATGATCTCGAAGTTGCCATAAGTACCTAGATGAATGAGAATGGTCGATCATTGTCTCAATATACAGTCGATAGATCCCTACCCAAGGATGAACCAGTCCCACTATCATGCAATGGAGATAAACCACGGATTTTCTGTGTGTTGTCTGCGACATAACCTATCAAAGGTATTAGCAATACAACAAAGCGTAGTACATGAGTTTGACGGACCAGCAGGAGCATAGCCGGTCATATCTGTGGAGAATTTAACCTATGATTGCCTTCTGAACCTGCTATCCTCCGTCCTTGAAGAGCTCACCATGCCAAACGGGATAGAAGCGCCTGGGCTAAAATGGTCATTTGATTCACCATCCTACCAAATCTCAGACAACATACCATACATCACCAAAATTGTCTGGGAGGGCTTTCAGATAAAAGCCGGTGTAGCAAGCTACTACATACCAGTGCCAATAAAGGGATTGACAAATTCCGTGTAATCTAGCATGCTAGACTGATTAGATGCAGCTGCGATAGCAGCAAAGATACGTTTCTGAAGGTTTGGAGAAGGCTGGGCATGAACAGGCAAGGTCATTGACAAGAGGAGCAGAACAGATGCTACTGCAGCTGAATAAACAAGCATCACTCAGGTAGGAGGGGATGTAATGTTGATGGTGAAAATTCAAAGTAAAGAGGAGCTGTGAACGCAAGACTGATGCTTCAGATACATCAGGAAAAAGTCAAAATACTAATATGGATTTGAATATCAATAACTGGCCTACAATCAGTTTAATAAGTGGAATTCCTAATTAACTTACTGCCCCTGCGTTTTGGCCGCTTGTTGCATTTTAGCCAGTCACGCCTAGGAACAGCTTAGGCATCAACACACTTCAAACTCCACACGAGAATCGACACGACGACGCCGCAGATGGAACCAGTCCTTTTCGAAGGGCAGCAAATCAACCATAGATACATGTGATAGTGGTATGCTGTAGTATGCATATTTGACGCAGCACAATAAAATATGCGCGCAGGGGAATGAGGGATATATTCTACCTAAATATCTGAGCGATTTACTTATTATACACAGAAAAGCAGAAGATTCAGTTATTGTATGGACTACTGAAGAAATCACCATTATTATATTTACTTTACTTTATTTTATTAAAATCTGATATTTTTATTATATGGTGGTGAAGTTGGGTGATTAGTGGAGGTTCAGCCGAGTTGAGACTCTTGAACGGCAAAGCGTAATGTTGGTCAGCTCCCTGCCCAAATTGGGTAATGAGAGCAGATTGTAAGATCGTCCTGAAAGCATAAATTGCTAGATATTTTTATATCCAGTTGTAGAATACACCATAGAGTATATGTATGAAATTATCACTCTCAGAAATGACTTCTGTGCTATAAATGTTGTCATCTTCGAAAGTGGCCAAAACCACCACAGGGGATAGTATTGTTTGATTGATTGAATAAGGTGAGTACTCAATGGAGTATTCCTATGGCATTAGGTCAATTTTCTAGTGTTGGCTACTTGTTCAAGAACAAGATCCAATCCTTCACCAGTCCAGAATTGCTTCTCATGGTTTGAGAGTCTACCCAGGACATAGGTGGACATATCCATTCCGTCATAACCAATACCAGCACGGAAACGCCAGAAATTCTGTTCACCCCCTAGTGCAGAAATGATACTTTTGACGCCATTGTGACCATTGGCAGAACCACCCAGACGGACTGCGAGTTTTGTGACATCATGCTGGACTGAGTCAGAGACGACAATCATATTTGTCGGGTCGTGAAAGCCTTTCCTGTAGACATCGGCTATAGAAGGACCAGATATATTCATCAAAGATTCTGCATAATATATCAGGCAACACCAGGTAGAAATAATTATCGACGCACTAGACTTGAATAGAGTCAACGAAACCGATTTCTCCCCAAGCTGGACCTCATTCTGGCCGATGTATCCCCCCTTTTGACTTGATAATTGAATTCCCAAGCGGGTAGCAAGACTGTCAACGATGAAGTGGCCGACGCTGGTGAGGTTAAAAACAGATCATTCATCTCTCCAGGAAGTTATGATGAAGTACCTGTGCCGAGTAAATGGCAATGGGAGGTTCCCGAGGCCGACAATGAGAAGCTGGGGAAGGAGACCCATATTACACAAGGTCCGTGCAGCCGCGCCCCAAAACGGGAAAAAACATGAATCGCCTCATTACGTAACAATGGGTCCATCTTTAAACTGAATGGAACCGAATTGTTTCCTCTGCTTCCCCTCACCATCGACGATGGTGACTCCCACAGCAAAGCCAACGGCAGCTTCAGATGCCCCATCTTCACTCTCTACAATTAGATCACGACATGCCAAGCGTGCCAGCTTCTCCCATCCTCAGCTGTGCAAGTCATTACCTGCACCCGTCCAGACAATCGACCTGTCAGAGCTATCTCCAAGACAGTCTCTTGTTTCCCTTCGCTTTCTTGTTCTCTCTCATCTATCTGACCTTGAACAACGACTAGAATCACCTGGCTTCGAAGCCTGGAAGATCAAAGGGGAGATCAAAATAGAAGAGGCAAAAATCTGGGCAAAAACCGCTCTGGACATGCTCAATCGCATCCGTGCAGAGGTGCTTTCACACTTGCCGGACGTCCACTTTACAGACATAGCATCGGTGGAGAGGTTCCTGAGTGCTCATATTCCAGAACTACCAGAGATCTCCAGCCTGGTCGATGTGTACTCGCACTTTCCCAAGATGTCCGATGTATACTTGCCTGAAATGCCTTGTCTCACAGGCATGTCGGATATGAGAGCACATGTTCCTGGTTTTGTTGACATGTGCTCGAAATTGGACAACACACGAACATGTTTTGAAGGAATCGACTCTCGAAAGTTATTTGATTATGTTCCGACGCTCTCATTGCGCCTGCATTCCCTCCACTCCCATCTCTTTTCTACAGAGGTTGAATTTGCCAAGGTGCTCGGTATCCCATCACTCGCACCAATTTTGCGTGATGTCTTGGATGCCTTGTCGTCATCGGACTTGGTGACAGAACTCACGGCCATTACAGTTGAAACAGAGGAGCAGACAGATGTACTCATCGAAAAGTTTGCTTACGAAGTAGGGAAAGCCCTCAATCATTCTCTCGAAGGCATGCGTCTCATAACGTACCAGGATCTTCCAGAACCTTGGAAGAATAACCCATTTGTTACCCGAGGATATAGGTACGTCCTGCTTTTCCTATGTTCACATCGCTTTTAGCGAGGTACATAGATTTATACCCCTGGAGCGTTGGCCCCTCCTCATAAAGTCTCTCTTCACATTACACAATGAAATTCGTATGATCTTCTTTGCTCTACCTTGGATTCTATCTGACCTTCTGGAGTAGTCAATATTCATACCCACCTTATACCTTTCATTCTCTACCTTATCAACGTCATCTCACTCATTCGGAATCCAACTCACTTTGATATAGTCGAAGTATATTTTATGTCGTTTGCTTGCATTTGTCTTCTTGGTAGTGCTATCTGGCATACAATGGTTGGTTGTGCTCACCTTGGGAGCATGCAGTTCTGTGCACGCATGGATTATGTAGGAATTGGCTGGCTCATCACCGCAAGTGTTGGAACTGTTATACACTACGGTTACCGATGCCATCCCACGATTAGCCGCACATTCGAGGTCCTGTGTTTAACAATGGGTTTGCTTGGAAACATCCTGCCCTTCATGGGTTGGTTCACCAAACCCAAGTACCGTGTATGTTGCGTTAAATATCCATACTCTTGACTTCCAGACTGATCACCTGTACATCAGTCTCATCGAATCAGCTTCTTCGTGGTGTTCGCACTTTCCGGAGCTGCGCCGTTGATTGGAATAGGTATCCTTCACTCATTCAAGGAAATGTCGTTGGTTATAGGTATGTCAGTTGTGGATTCCATTCATGAAAGCTTCTTAAGCGAATCTCGATCTTTTTAGGATCTCTCTTACCGTCTTTTATATCTTATTTTGTCGGTCTTGCGTTTTACGTGAATCGCTGGCCTGAATGGCACCTTCCAGAAAACGTGCGCAGTGTTTTGGACCACTTTGGGGCAAATTCGCACGCGATTTGGCATTGCTTCATCGTGCTTGCTATTAGTCAGCATAAGCATGGAATGCAGTCGATGAAAGATGGATTCCAATGTTTGGCAGACTAGAAAATGCCCCAGACTTTGATCACAAGGTGTTATTATGACAGAATAATCCATCATAGATTAGACTTAGCGAACCGGATATTTGAACTATTATTTTGTGTAAATATTCCCCTATACTTCACGTTGATAAAATACTATGTAATTGCTCCTTCTGCTCCTTCATCACTTGCGAAAAAGTAGAACACAACAATAGCTTATATAAGCTACCTGGAAGAACTAGATAGTGGATGATACATCGGAAATAATGAAAACAATAAATTGAATAAAAGGAAAGGAAAAAGACGATGCCATTTATCGGCATGGAGCCTTGAAAGATTGTGTCCACGTTGCCGGGATACTCCCCAAGTATTCTGACAACGCAAACAAAATCTCACAAAAAGGCTGGATAGAATAAATCTGTGAGAAAGAAAGGTACTAATAAACTTGTCATGAATCGCTACAACAATGGGGCACAGACATGAAAGCTCACGATGTTCTTTCTTCCTTCCTTTTCTTCTTTATTTATTTTTATCTTATTTTCTTCCTTCCAGTCTCTTCTCTTTCTTTCAGTCTCTTCTCTTTCTTTCTTTCCTTTTTCTTTTAGAAATTCCGGTTTATGAGGGATTTGAGTTAAGACAAATGTCCAAGGGTTATCTCAAGCGTGGAAAAAGGTGTTTCCGAGACCTATTACAATCTTGCCCAGGTTCTGGATAGCACACCCGGCTGCAATGAGGGACGTTCCAGTAAAAAGGAAGGTCGTATTGATGATTTTTCTACCGCAAGCTTGAAAACTGGGGCAACACGGGACTGTGTCGATATTATCACTGAACCAGGATAGATGCTTTGTATTACCCTCGAAGGGAAAATGGCATACACTGCAGAGGGAAATGTTACTGATATGAATGGCAGTGAACAAGGGCACACTACCTCGGATTGGCTATCAACTGTTCGAAATCGGATTCAAATGCGGTATATGGAGGAGGGGGGTCGTCTAATATCTCATGTTTGATTATCATGTTTCGATAAGAGGCAGGGACAGATTCAATTTAAGGAGTTGTAAGATTTCACAGCGCGTGAAGGACCTCGAAGGAAGGGACGTTGATGAAAGAGAAAACCTTGCAAGCTGAAGATCTGAGGATTATGACAATACACTGCCTTGCTTCGTGTGAAGGATCTCTGATGTTCCTCATGCTTCTATTTTGATTAAGCGCCTTGTGTCTTTTTCAAGAGGATCTCGTTGAAAATTTCCAAGGACTCGTTGGGTGAGTAGATTCAAACTATCAACTTCGAAATTGACGTTGTGGAGATGAAGCAGGCTGTGGTGTAGTTCCAGACATTGGACATAACAAATTCTTGGTAAATTTCGATAGTGATTCTCACCCCGGGTCATTCCATGAGTCATAACATTATCACTCAGGTGACCTCATCTTTTTTGGGATCCAGAATTTCCGCAGCATAAGAGAAGAATGGATGCTCATTAGACAGATGCAAGAACGACGGACGTATACCATAAAAAAGACACAACGCAACATGCATTCAGCAGCCATACTGGACCAGAGATTGAGGCCATTGGTCACTGCAAAAAAGAGGAGGTCACATTAATACAAGACCAGGACTAAAGCTCTTGCCAAGACTACGATTGGAGCTTTGTTTATGTTAATTTCGACTTCCTAATCCTCTTAGAATCCAACCCCATTCAACATCCCCTCTACGGCTTGCAGCACCTTACTGACTAAAGGAGAACAGCATTTTTCAAGAGCACCATAGACCCTTTGCTGTTTTTTCCCGGAATCCTAACTGCTCTGGTTTCCTTGAATGCCTGGGTTTTTGTCATATCGATACAAACTCCACCGCTAGATCGGTGTAGCTACCTCCGACCTACTCCATCGTTTTTGCAACCTGTTGGGTATCGTTTCTAGACCTTCTGTTTTACTTTTTCTGTTCATGCTCATGTCATGCGGAGTCTTCCACTCAAATTCTTGTTGAATATCAACTGGTGTGCCGTCAGATGGGGCTGTTTTCATGCTGCACAAGACTTGTCCATGGCAGGAAGGCGCTAAATTAAGGATCTGCTTTGGGACCCTTCAGATGTTAATCTCATCATTGGCTATCTTTAGCAGAACCAGACTGTCTACTCAAATTTCGATTGAACCTGTCACTAGGGATTCGGGAATGAGTTTGTCTCTAGCCTATCTCGTTTTTTTTGAAAGATGACATACTTCTTTGGTCATTATTGGTATTGCGCTTCTTTGGCATCCATGTCAGCTTCTTGCACAACGCAGCCGATGCCGTGAAGAGGACTCCGATATTATCGAAGAGGGTTCCCAACATTTTGAATGCACCGTACAATAACATGAAAGGCGATGTCAAGAGCACTAGGAATGCTTGTCCGATCTGGTAAAGTAGGTTTTTGTCATCTTCGACCAGGCCAATCTGGTTTCTGAAACCATCCCAGTCTATCCCTCCCTCTTCGGCATCCACCAAACCTAATCGACTCCTGATATGTTCCCATTGGACGGGTTTGTCTTGAGAAAGATGCGCCGATCTGGAATCCCCAGTTACGGGTGTGGTATGTGGGATATTGTTTGAGCTGGATGGGGCAATGGCATCGCAATGACCATCGTCTTTTGAATTGGGAGGGTTTTCGCCGACAATGGTGTCGATGGAGGCGCGTGGAGTGGCTTCAAGCCCCGCTGAATAGGTCATGTCAGGCGGGGGGCCTATAAAATGAATTCAAGGTTTAAATGGATTTTCAGCGGACCTTGGCGACAACTGCGCAGCTCCCCGCAGTATCTTGTTATCTTCTTTCCTCCGAGTATCTGGTTCCTAGATAAACTGCGATCTCCCTCGCCTTTGATCACTGTTTGCAACGCCTTAGTGCATTGAAAGTATCGCTGATTCGGAAATAATAGTTGAACGAGAGAATATCTGATCTTTGGGGTAGGCCCCCAGGGTGTTGTCCAAATGGGTTTTTCGTCTGTCATCATCTACCTTTCGGCCAGAGTTGACATTGTGCTTGTGCTTGTGATGTAACCGTGACGGCCTGACAACGATGACCCTTGTCATCCTGATGCACTCTAAAGCGGTGGTATCATTCTTCAGGATCGGATCCTCGAAGACCTTTCTAGGTGTGTCAAATTGTTGTAATGATGGATTAGGTAGAAAGGTAATTTGAAGACCTAGTTGAATGGTGTGGAGAAACTGTTGGACCATGCGAAGCGTCCACGAGGCACCCAGAAGTGCTGCTCGAAGGATGAAGGAGTCTACCGAAGCACAGTCAGGCACAATTAATGGCATTGATACATTATGACCGCAGTTTACAATTTCAGTAGTATACATTGGTTCCCATAAATGCCCCACATGAAAGAGCGGTAGATGTATACCGAATGAATAGCATAGCTTCTCATGAAATGGGACCGCAATTTCTAACCGCAACTGCATCACAACATCTATTTATCTGTCGTTTTTTTTGGGATACAAGCACACGACTATAACGATTGCGATTCGTCTCCCCAATTCAGTCCTAGCGCAGTCTCATTACCACCCCTGATAGCCACTTCCACGGCCTCTGCAAGCTCTCTCAACGCTAAAACATCTTCACCAACCTCTGGAGGTTTCCTCCAATCATCGATATCAGGTGGTGTGACACCTAGTGCTTTGTGTAAAGCACCCTCACGTTCGTCGCCTCGGAGTTTGTCGATGGACGTTAGAAGATCAGGAAGCATTTCATGTTTTTTTAGTATTTCGCGTATTTCAGATGAGGTAGCTGTGCGTTGAAGAAGTGTTTCGGCTTATGTGGATGGGTCGAGTGAACATACCGATAGCTTCGTATTGACGAAGTTGTAGATCCTTGGGATCATCTCGTTTTAATGGATCGGGAAAAGCTGATTCTTCAGGAATATAAGGCCAATTCAAAGACGTCAGCGGTCGAAGTTTTGGTTTATTGGTATCAAGTTCAGATGGTGGTCCGCTTGATGCGACTATTGAAGTTGGATCTTCATCCCCATCAATTCCATCACTTGTTGTTGATCGTTCTTGGTTATGATCTTTGCTGGTTTGACTTGATGATTTGACGCCCCATGTTGACTCTAGAAAACAGAGAGATGATGATGGTTTCAATGATGACTAGAGAGGAATGAATGATCGGTTCCAAAGAAGGATTCCTACGTTGATGACGTTTGTAGCAAGCAACAGAACAACTAAACTACGATTAAATGTCGGATATGAATTGTTATGAGAAAGCAGGGTATACTATGCAATATAGCATTTGGAGCAGGTGTATTTCGGCTGATGGGTTGAGCAAACCTGGCATAGCGTTTTCGAGCGAGGTGCCATCGGTTTGTTTTTGTTCCTTTTTTTCTGAAGATGTGGATGAATTCCAATTGAGGCCAGATCGGGAAGAGATTTACATGGTGAAGAATGTCCAAGAATTGTAAATTGCCGTTCAAACCGAAAGACAAATATATACTCTTCACGTGCCTCACAAAGCCAGGTAACAAAAATCAACAGAAATAGCGTACATTAGCAATTGTTTAATCTCAGCAATCCTTGTTCAGCTTGTACATTTATATCTGATACAGGCTATTTACAATTTAATATACCTTTGATACTCCAACAAGAATGGGACATTTGGTCACTTGAGAGAGAGGAAGCTTATCAGTAGACTGTAAATTCCATCATTTACAGCTTTCATCAGGTATGTCCCAGAAGCCATAAACACCAATCCTGCCCTAGTCTCGACATGAGCCAGAGATCAAAGGGATTATGGCTAGACGTACCCAGAAAACACAATCGAATGGAGATTGATAGGTGTGACCAAACATTGTATGTGGCGTGGTAGCGCACATGTCGGCCCAATTGTTCTTGTATTCATTGGGCTCGAGGTAGCCTTCTAAATGTGCTTCATAGCGCTAATTGTGTACCTCGTTGGGACTTTTCATCAGAGTAACCAGGTGGGATGACTTACATGAATGCCCGAGTGTCGACTGGTACATCCCTTGGATGGGGTCAGGCAGGACGGTAAACATGAAGATGTTTACACACATGATCTCGTGAATCGCGCCACCAAGGCTTACAGCTGGGCTCATCAAAATCAACAATCCAGGTGCCAATCATGTCCTGTCCCTATATCAACCAACATCAGTGCTGATCTTGGTTGCAAGAGCATAAAATATCCACATTGAAATGACAGTCAGTCGGGACGACGTCCCTATCATGGATATGTATGGGGGTCTCTTTGCAGACTGTATATGTATCCCAACCAGGAGGAACATATGCCAAAGGAGCTTGATAACGAGCTTTACCGTAGCTAACACAGGGTTCCTGATCTCTACGGAGTTGACCCCAATGGATGAATTTTCGTAGACGTTCTTGCTCCTCTTCCTGGTGTTTCTGACGCTCTTCTTCCCATTCACGACGTTGGTCTTGCCAATCTTTTTGTTCGCGAGAAAAGTCATCGCGGAGAACGGAGAGCCTGTCATGCTCGATGGTCCAATTGAGATGCATCTGCTCTTGTTCCAAAGAGAGTCTGGTGATATTCTGACGGTATAGGGCGCATTCGCGATCCCAGTTTCTGCGGATTCGGATCCGCTCTTGAGGGTCGTAGATGTTGGCAGTGGCCATGTTAGACCAGATATAGCCAGATTCAAGACCGAGGATGAGAACCAGGACGACGATGAGGGACCTCACGATACGGGACTCGGAGGCGGACCGGGTGCTGCTGCTCTGCATGAGGGGCTCGCTCTCGCTGGGAGGGGCCATGGTATGGTAGCTGGGAGGCATCGGGCAGTTGTAGCAGCCGTGGGCAGGCATGCTGGTGTGAGGGAAAGCGGTGCTGTTGCTTGAAAAGGAAGGACAGCTAATAATAGAAGGGGTCTGTATGGATTTTCTCCAAGAATCGACACGGTGGAGGCTGGGTGGGAGGTGAGCGACGGCAGATGGCAGGCTATTATTTGCGCACATTTCTGCACTGCCGGCTGGCATGGGAGCGCAGGCGAACAATTATGTCAGATCAGCCATGTCGTAGCGTGGGTTCCCCAGACTCCGGCTGCGGAGCTGTGTATTTATTCTTTTCTTCCATTCCTTCTTCCTCCATGTTTCCTTTCCTCCTCCTCCCTGTTCTCTTTCCTGCCGCCCTTGTCGTGGCAGATCCGATACACATCAGCCTCGCCAGGTCGAGTCATAGTCGCCACAATGCCTCTCACTACCATGCCATCGCCGAAGGCATTCGTAGCAAATACAACTATTCCACCGCAGCCCAACTCAGCGCATCGGCAAAGGGGGTGCATGGCGTCCGCAAGCGTGCCAGTACGGCCGGTTTTTCAGTCATCAACCAGGTTCCCAGCACTCTTGTGGCTCTGTCGAACCATTCTCATGTCTTCCCAGAACCAGGACTCTAGCTATCTAGGCTCAGTCGGCATAGGAACACCGTGAGTTGTCCCTGTCCGTGCATCAACTCTCATGTTGATATCATGCTGCCAGAACACAGTTCTTCAATGTTGTCCTCGATACAGGTTCCGCTGATCTCTGGATTGCTGACTCTTCGTGCGTTAGAGGATGTAGTTCAAACATTCCTCTTTACAATGCAGGCCAATCTTCGTCAAATACAGCGGGCGCCAATGCATCTCAACAGGTCCGAATCACTTATGGCTCTGGCGAAATCACTGGGGTCATGGGCTCAGAAACAGTATCCATGGGTGGTTTCCAAGTCTCGAATCAACCTTTTGGTGAGCAATCACCACTCATTCCTCATGTGCATGCACGGCCTCACACTCTCTAGTCCAAGCTAGTAGAATCTCGTCTGGCCTGGTCGACAGCACCGTCTCCGGAATCATGGGTCTTGCCTTCCAGGCCATCGCTAGCACTGGTACCACTCCTTTCTGGGAGGCCTTGTCTAACAATGGCCAGCTTCAGACCAAAGAGATGTCCTTTTGGCTCAACAGGCTTCATAATGATTCCTTTGCGTCCGATGTGGCATTTGGGGGTATTTTTACGTTGGGTGGTACAAACGCCAGTTTGTTCTCGGGTGATATCGAATTCATCAATATGCCTTCGTCAGAGCCCAGTTTCTGGCTCATGAGCTTGACAGGTGCATCAGACCCACTTCGTTTCACCTTGGGTCGGGATTCGCTGATGCTTCTCCCAGATGTCACTGTTCAAGGAAATTCCATTTCCATCCCAACGGGCTCCTCTGCAATCTCTGCCATTGATACCGGAACGACTCTCATTGGAGGTCCTACCACTCAAGTACAAGCCATCTGGGACGCTGTACCAAATGCACAAGCAATTGGCTCAGAGATGCCAGGGTTCTGGGTATTCCGTGAGTTATGGCAGTCTTTGACAAAGAATTTTTTTCTTAACGAATTCATCTAACAGCTTGCAACACAAATGTCCGGATTTCCATGGCTTTTGGCGGTAAATTGTGGCCAATCGATCCTGTCGATATGAACCTTGGCGTTGTTGATGGAACATACTGCCTCGGAGGCATCTTTGATCTTAGCCTTGGAAGCAGCATTGAAGCTGGCTCTGGTAACCCAGCCTGGGTTATCGGTGATGTTTTCTTGGTGCGTCATGCTAACCCGATGAAATAACTAATATAGAGTCTATCTATCATTTCTAGAAAAATGTTTATTCTGTCTTCCGTGCCGATCCGCCTTCAGTCGGTTTCGCGCAACTGTCTCTAGCAGCGGGAGGCTCAGGTACGGCGCCTCCCGCTTCTGCGTCAGGTTCGACACTTACCAGCTCCGTTTCTTTGCTCCCTTCTCTTTCTCCTCCTATCACACCCTCTTCGGGCCCTTTGTCAATGGGAACAAATCCTCTTCTCTCTTCGCGCCCCTTTTCGCTCTCTCTCCACCCTCTCTCGACCTCTTCCTCGACGGGGTCAAATACCTTGCCTTCAATTTCTGGCTCGGACACTTCAGGTACAAGTGTTGCAAGTGTGTCTTTTCTTTTTGTGCATCCTGTCTTATCTTTTGACCATTTCCAAGGTCTATCAGGAACTATCCCTACCCTCCCGTCTGCAATATCGCTTGCATCTATTGGAATTTTTTCTGTCTTCTTTAGGTTTCTCATTGGATTTCTCTAAGGCACTAATCTCTGGAGATTTAATTAACGAGCCTGATATAAGAGGGAGGTTCCTGCTATATTAATTACTTATGTGCATGATATCATGAATCACGATTTATGACCTGATCACGTGCCACACGCGTCTTGACACTATGTCTCAGTTTCAATTTAAGATGAAAGTGTTGAGACATTCCCATAGACCTCTGTGAACCGTACTCTGCTGCGCAACATATCCCCCCAAAGTAATGGCCAGGAGGAAGCCCGTCCCACGCGCTGCGAGTCCCAGCAGCGAGTCTACTTCGACGCATAGCTCAGTTGATTCCAGTGTGAAACGTTATACTCTGACGGATCGCCCAGTGTCTCTGTCTTTAGACCAAGATGCAACGCCTCTCCTTTCTTCTGATCAGCACAGTGACACAGAGAGCCGTACACCCCTCTCAGCAACTATGCGCAACGCATCAACAGCAATGTACCGTGATGATGAGCAGCAACGCATCTATCAACAACATCAGGGGCAAACTACCAGAGTGTATCGGCCGTATCAGCCTGGACAGTATCTTGAACCCATTATTACTGGAGAACCTCTTCAACTTGACGACACGATCCGCCCGCATTCGTCGGAAGGGCGATCTGACCCTTTTAATGACCCAACTACACCAGTTGCGCAGCCCTTGCAGTTGCAATATGATCTTTCTGCTGCTCAACCTGCTGCTCTCTATCAATCACTGTACGACGAACAGCAACAATTCTCACATCCACCCCCTCCTTCCGCTTATCATAGTCAGCACCCCTCAGAGTATTACACCAGCTCTACTCATGGCCATTCGTCCTCTATTGTCTCGGAACCTATGCCTGCGGGATCAGACGTTGATCATTTTCGGCATGATACAGAAGCTTATACCAGTGCTACTGCGTATTCGACTTCACCATACAGAGTGCCTCGATCGCGTTCGCCTACTCCTGCTGTTGATGATGAGGATTATTATATTGTGGGTAGCGATAGTACTCATTATACCGGAGCTTTTGCAGATCCGGAAAAGGCCCTTTTACACGAAAAAACATCGAGCCATCCTGTTTATTCCATATCTTCAGACCAACATCATAACGTAATCTATGACCCTGAACCACCTACACCCACATCGAACCATACATCTCTCCCAGAAACACCGCTAGATACACAACACTTTGGTCCTGCACCTTCTGGTCGTGTGATACGACGACACAAGACGAAGAAACGTGTTCCATTGACGAATGGCAATCTTGTTGTAAATTTAGATGTTCCCCCAAAATTGGTCTTGCCGAGGCGGGGAATGCAAGAGATGATGCAGACGAGGTACACAGCTGTGACCTGTGATCCGGATGAGTTTGAGAAGAATGGATTTTCTTTGAGGCAAAATGAGAGGGGAAGGAGGACAGAGTTGCTGATAATGATTACGATGTATAATGTGAGTGGTGCATTTTGGAGGAAGTGTGGAGATAATAATCGGTGTCCTGGTGCAGGAAGATGAGGTGTTGTTTTGCAGGACGTTGTATGGCGTTATGAGAAATATTTCGCATTTGTGTACGCGCAAGAATTCGCAGACTTGGGGTCCAAATGCTTGGGAAAAGGTATGGATCAATTGCTATGCTTTCACCACGAGTGGAACTTATCAGGTGTATTTCCACAGGTCGTGGTTTGTATTATGGCAGACGGTCGTAAAAAAGTCCATCAACGTGTGCTTGATTGTCTGACGCTTTTGGGCGTATATCAAGCAGGTGGACACATGCAAAACAGAGTCAATGAGAAAGAGGTCACTGCTCATGTTTTTGAATACACCACATCTTTCGCTCTAGATCCAAATCTGCATTTCAAGTTCCCGGATAAAGGAATTGTGCCATGTCAAATCATATTTTGTATGAAGGAGAAGAACCAGAAGAAGATAAACAGTCATCGATGGGGGTTCAATGCTTTTGGTGCTATGCTCCAGGTCTGTGCGTCAATGATCTTTGACATTAAAATGACAGACTCAAGGTTGGAGGATAGCCGAATGTCTGTGTGTTGTTGGATGTAGGCACGCGGCCAGGGAATAATAGCATTTATAAGCTCTGGAAGACGTTCGATTTGAATTCAAATGTTGGTGGTGCATGTGGAGAAATTTCAGCCTACAAGGGGAAAAACTGGTCATTGCTCTTGAATCCACTAGGTACATGGATATCAACCATGCTTTGGCAATTTTGGCTGACGATCTGCGCATATCTAGTTGCCGCACAAAATTTCGAGTACAAGATGAGCTGCATCTTGGATAAGCCGACCGAAAGTATGTTTGGTTATATCAGTGTCCTGGTGCGTATTTTTCCTGTTCATGATCTGGGTTTCTGGTAATGACAATTTTCGAAAGCCTGGTGCATTTTCAGCATATCGGTATATTGCACTGCAGAATGACTCGAATGGGCAAGGTCCCCTTGCTTCGTACTTCAAGGGTGAAGTTCTTCATGGTAGAGATACTGACATCTTTACGTCTAATATGTGTAAGTGATCAATTGCAACCCCATATGTGTACTGAGTGGACAATCTTTTTCAGATCTTGCAGAAGATGTAAGCTGTTGAAGTTGTCTGTGGTTGTCCGGTGCTTATTTTGTACAGCGTATCCTCTGCTTTGAACTGATAGCCAAGGCCAACTGCAATTGGGTTCTCAGATATGTCAAAGGCGCTATTGGCGAAACTGACGTTCCAGATTCTTTGCCAGAATTTATTTCTCAGCGAAGACGATGGTTAAATGGATCGTTCTTTGCTGCAACGTATGCAATTGCCCATGTTGGCCAGGTCCTGAGATCTGGCCATAGCATGGCTCGAAAAATTACATTAATGGTGGAGACAGTTTATAATATAGTCAACCTGGTGTTTGCGTGGTTTACTATTGTGAGAGAAATTCTGTTTACTACTATGATCGGACTGATATGAATTGATTTTATGTAGGGGAACTTTTATCTCTTCTTTGTATATGATCTCTTCATCAAGTTGGATACTCGTCCCTGATTAAAACTAATGGTTCTAGGTCATACTGACTTCTTCCCTCGAAGACGGATCTCTCAAACTCCCAGGGATCGGATATTTCAATACTCTAGTGCAGTATCTTATGGCTTCGATGATTGTATCGTGCTTTATCTTTTCGATGGGTAATCGACCTGCAGCGTGAGTGTTGTAGTTTTTCGATGAGATTTTAGTCACCTTTCTTTTCAGGTCAAAATGGAAGTATCAGACGACTAGTATCATTCTTGGACTTTTGATGTTCTACATGATAATTGCGTCCATTGCATGCGCACTGGAGGCTGCTGGACAAGGCGGAGCTGCCAACTCAATTATGCTATTCAGTCTGCTGATTACTTACGGCTGTAAGTGTAGCTGCTTTTCATGGATATGGCCATTTGCTCATCAACTGATTGAAGTGTACGCACTGAGTAGCCTTTTGGCTTTGGACCCTTGGCATATGATTACAAGCTTTATTCCGTATATTTTCTTGTCGCCCACCTATGTCAATATTCTGAATGTGTTTGTGTCATCCTGTTTGTTCTCAAACTCAGATATGCTCACTGATTCGATTGTTGCAGTTATGCATTTTCGAACCTGGACGATGTGAGTGTTTTTCTGGATTGGCTCCCCACCGTGACACGACTCTCCTGTAGATCTCATGGGGAACGAAACAAGATACAACCACAGAGATAGATCTCGGAGCTGTGACGCAAGATATGGATTCCCAAGTCGGCGTTGAGCTATTTTCGAACATTGCTGATATCAATTCGTTATATGAAGAGGCGCTTTCCAATCTTCGGGATCGGGTTCCTGTACAGAGTACTGATCAGAAGAATAGGGCGCGGATGGACGCGGAAAAGGAGCAGGCTGCCAAAGATTACTATGCGAGTGTGCGAACGAATGTGTTGTTGGCCTGGGTGTTGTCCAATGTGGGTTATCGGACGATGGTCTCTCTATTTGTGTTGTCTTATGTTGCCTTAGGGGTTGTTGCTATTGGCGATCCTTGGCGGTGTTTCTGCGTCAACTACATTTGATAGGGATGCTAGTGTCAATAGGACAAAGGGGTACTTGACATTTATCCTTGCATTTACGGCGATTACGAATGCGGTGGTATGTTTTTTTCTCCTCTATGGCTTTCTGTTCTGTTTTGATTGAGAGGTTTTGCTAGCGGTTTGGAGGTTCGACGTTGTATTTAATGGCGCAGTTGATTACTGGATGATGGACCATAGTTGATCCATCTTGCTTGAATTCATTGTATAGATCTCTTCTCTCGAATGTATTTTTTGAACAGTGTTAGATAGATCTTTTTTTTTAATCAAGTAGCTAATTTTGATCTCGTAAGACATGAATCTTGGCCTCACTGAATTGGAGGTTGGACAGACTCTTGGAGCTCAAGGGTTGTGGTACTCGACCCCACGTGACTTGACTGCAATTAAAACATTGTTGCCTGTATCATTATTTACATTGTATACTCGCGTCAATCCTACCAGCTATCATGGATGAAATTGACACGTTTACATCAGGCCGCACTGTGGATATTGACCTTGGAACTGCAGAGGTCATAACAATTGATCTCGATAACCTGGACCCTAATCCAGACGACGTGTTAGATTTATTGAAAGATGGTCAATGCAAAGACTGGGTATGGACAAAGCTTGCGGGAGAATATTGGAGAAAGGGATACCTCGAAGGCGCTGAACGAATTGCGTTAGCTGCGGTCGATTGTGAGAGTCTCTGTTGTGCTGTACCAGAGCGACTAATCCCACTGTGCAGCTTTCCAGTCGAGTGGATCGATGGCCTCACTTCCTCCTATATATTATCTGCTGGCCAATCTGACGATTGCTCGGTCGAGGTTAGCTCCCAAGCATATACTTGCTGACGCCCGTACGTGAAACTTGGAAATCCTTCAACCAACTCCTCTAGCTAACTCCATGATTAGGACAGGATCTTATGACTGAACAACACCCAAAGGAAGATTACTACCGCGAAGCTGCACAGTTGCTCAATGCTGCTGCCCGTGATTCCGCAGAGCGCACAAATGAGACGCTGGCCTTCTTGACACGAGGTTTACCTCCTCGTTCTTCCTGGTGGTTTAGGTGTTAATCGGTTGCAGGTATCCAGCAGCTTGCCACTCGCTCAATGGACGATGCACTGCGGTCGTTTGATGGCGTTCTTGTCCTGAAGCCAACCAATTTAGTCGCCCTTCTCGGAAAGGTGGTTTCCAATCTGGTGTTATATCGTTATTTGTTATACTGATGAACTCATCTGGTCAGGCAAATATTCTTTACACCCGACGCAACTTCAAAGAGGCGCTGCGTTTGTTCCAAGATGTTTTGCGGTATAACCCCAACTGTCAGCCTGATCCTCGGATAGGTATTGGACTTTGTTTATGGGCTATGGATGACAAGGTCAAGGCAAGGGCTGCTTGGCAGAGGAGTCTTGAAGTGGCGAGTATTATTTACCCTTCCTCCCCGACCATTGCTGACGGTTGTAGTAGAATCCTTTAGGATGGGCTGCACAGTTACTTCTCGGTCTCGAAGCCGTCAACATCAGCAAGAATGCCCACCTGCCCGAGGCCGACCGAACGCAGGCTTTCATCTCGGGAACGAAGTTCTTAGAGACAGCGTTCAGGGCGAATCAGAAGAGTGCAGCTGCAGCAAATGCTCTCTGTGAAATATTTCTACGCAAAGGTAATCACACAAGGGTGCGCTGGTTGTTCATGGCTTTGGTGATTGTTCATACGTGAGATAGGCGCTCAAATTGGCGGAGCGAGCCATTCAGTTTGCCGATACCTTGACGGTCCTTACACAAGGCCACCTCCGAGCTGGTAGGGTCTCCCATGCGGAAGGTCTTCACGCGCATGCAGAAAGATTTTATCTCTCAGCGACAGATGGACAACCGAAGCAGGTTCTGGGTGCTATCGGTCTGGCTCAGATGCAACTCCATAATGGTACAGTAATGCTTCAATACCTCTAGACCTCGAATTGAACGCCGATTCCAGACGACATCCCTGCCGCGATTCATACCCTGGATACCCTGCTGCAGCCTCCAAATCCCCAAAAGTCTCTCGAAGCGACAGTGATGCTCGCGTCCCTCCGTGCACATCCGCGCCCTGGTGTTTCAAGTGCTGACATGACACAAGAACGTCTGCGTGCACGAGACTTGTTTGATCGAGTGGGGAAGAGCATTGAGTTCGATGAAGCACGGACCAATGGTCACACCTCGATTTGTGCATCGCGTGGTATACTAGATGACATGGATATGCACGTTGAAATTGCTCGCCTATGGCAAGGTGAAAACATGGTCCGGATGGATAAGGCTTATAAGGAGGCTTTGCGCATTAGTGAATCTACCGGGAAGATTGATCCACGTCTATTGAATAACCTCGGTGCGGTACAACACTTAGAGGGCAACTTTTCGTCTGCAAGAAATATGTATGAGATGGCCCTCACCACAACAGCTGGGCTCAGCTCGGACAACTCTGAAGCTATGTCTACCTCTATACTTTACAATCTTGCTCGTGTGTATGAGGATCAAGGGGAGGAGGGCCTTGCAAAAGAAGCCTACGAGAAGTTGCTTTCTAGGCATCCAGAATATGTAGATGGTGACTGCTACCCCCTTCTTTTTTGTGGACCTATACTGACATCCAGCTGAGCCAAAATCCGTCAAGCACAAATGCTCTCAAATATTCACCGTCACAACGATGCTCATGAGCTTATCAAACAATGTCTTACATCACAAAACAGCAATCTCAATATCCGTGCATTTTATACCTTCTTCCTGATCCAAACAAATTCCATCAAGATTGCAAAAGACTTTGTGTTCAGCACGCTCAAAGATTTCGACAAATATGACGTATATTTCTTGTGTGCTGCCGGCTGGATTCAATATCACCAATCACGCGAAAGTCGGGACAATACGCAAGAAGGTGTCAAGGAACGAAAACGAGGTTTCCAACGGTCTGCTGAATTTTATGAGAAAGCTTTACAACTTGATCCTCAGTGCGCGTTCGCTGCCCAGGGCCTGGCCATCGTGACGGCTGAGGATGCATTAGGCACATTAGGTGGTGCCTTGCCTGCTACTGTTCCTGCTGATGAGGGGTTGAAGAGAGTTAAGAATGCCCGTGAGGCCCTAGACATCTTTGCGAAAGTTCGAGAGTCAAAAGACGACGGGAGTGTGTATTCTAATATGGGGCATTGCCATTTTGCTTGTGACGAATTCGACCGGGCAATCGAAAGTGTGAGGCGGATCTCACTCATTCATCTTACAGCCGACTGATACCTATTTAGTACGAGACGGCATCTAGGTTCTTCAATCACCATAATATATCTGTCTTGCTATGTCTTGGTAGATCGTGGTACTCGAAGGGTACCAAGGACCAGTCATATTCTGCTATGAACACGGCGCTAAGATATGCTCAAAAAGTGCGCATGAATCCATTTTTTGGAACAGTATGCCTTGACATTTAAGTACGCACAGGCTCTACATCTTCAACCAGGCGATAAAGCTATCATGTACAACATCGCGATGATTCAACAAAAGTCTGCAGAAATGCTTTTTGCTTTACCGCCAAATAAGAGGTCACTTTCAGACCTCCAACGAGTTATTGAGCAGGCATCACATGCTCAAAAGTAAGAGTTTCAAGAATCCCCTCACCTTGAGCACCATAGGCTCAAGACTAAGATAGGATTTTTGCTTCGCTTGCCAATGTCAAGACACAACTCGTACCTTACAGCAAGGATATTGCCGATAACCGTCGTAAATATGGTGAGAGCATGCTTCGAAAGGCGGAAGATCACCTGGCCGTCCAGAGACGACACGAGGCAGATACAGTGGCTCGACTAGAAACAGCCCGCCGCAAAAGGCAAGAAGAGAGGGAACGACAAGAAGCCGTTGAGGTCAGCTATAGTCCTGTGGGAATCGTTTGTCGAAAACTGATAAACTGATCACATTTAGCGCGAACTTCAAGAGAAACTTCGCCTCGAAGCTGAGAAATTGGCGGAAGAACGTCGTATCGCGCGTGAACAAGCGATGGAGTGGACACGTGAAGTTCGGATGGACAGCGAAGACGAGAAGGAAAAGAAGCCTAAAAAGACGAGAAAGCCCAAAAGTGAAGTACCTAGCGGAGACGAGAGTGAGCCACGCAAGAAGCGGCGTGGTAAGCTCAGAAAGCCATCACCAGGACCGGGCGAAGAGGAAGGAGCGATGTTTACTGAAGAAGAGAGGGCGGAGCGCCCAGCGAAAAAGGTAGTAACTTATTTATGAGTTGTTCCTCGGAACTGATTAGAGTCATCCATTAATAATAGCGAACGACGAAAAAACGGGTCGTCAGAGACGACGATGACGAAGAGACTAGTAGCCCACGTAAAAAGCAATTGTGAGTAAACGCTTCGAAGTCTTGACAAAATGAAAATGACTTTTGATTCAGTAAGAGCAAGGAGATGCTTTCTGATACCGATGAAGAGATGTCATAAATATTCTGTTCTGCCGTTCTTTGATTTCTCTCTACTAGTTGTCTCACTATACTCACCATATAATTACAATTGCTACATTAATTTTGTGCCATCGAGTACCGATACGAATATGAGAGCCAATCCTGTGCTTAGAGGCATCTTTGGCTTCGACAAGTCGCGATCCTTCGACAGAAACAACGATTGTAGGTAATTCTTCTGAATGTCTTCGACAGTGGTCCTCATCATTCCCTCATACAAGAAACCTGCGGACACAAGGCGATTATAAACAGGCGAGTCATGTTGGGTCCATTCATAAGGAGCATTCATAAGAAGGGCACCGGTGCATCCTGGACGATGAGTAGTGCAGTCAGATCCTAATGTCGGAGATAAACATGTCGCCCACAGCCTGATTCGCAATCGAACATTGCTACTAATCAGTTTCCATTTTTCACGGCAGACAAACTGGGTGCCAAGTCGTCCAGAAGTGTTTTGTCATGCATCTCTTACAAAAGTCTGTGCCGAAATAAGGGACCTCCTGGATTTCTCAAGCCTTTCTTGAATCAGTGGAGCCGAATTTCTCCTCCCATCATGAGCTGACCCTCTTAGGATAATGCTGGTCCAACACAGTGGAGATAGGTTTGTGCTGCCAGAGGGCACCACACGTTTATTCAGATGCCAGTGCCTGGTTGCAGGCTGGTTAAAAATATAACTCATCCTATGATTCTCCAGCCTTCCCTTCCTTTCTCTTTCCAGAAGTGTTGTCCTAGATAGTGATGAGCCTCAGCATAATGACCAGTCCAGTTGTACTAACCATAAAGCCAGCATGTGACAGTGCAGAATGGCAGAATTTAATTAATGACTCAAATGTCTTCTATTGTAATCATTCTACAATGTATACGATCAATCCTCCTTGATCTGCAAAGAGTAATATGAAGACCTATGAAGATCTGATGAATGCTGTTGCCCAAAACTCATTCCATACTTGAAGAAGTTCTCTACATCAATCAGTTTATTACTGATCTGCTGCTAAAGCATCTGATTCTGAGTTCTCAAGACAGTTATATTTATTTAAGACAACATGTGGTTTAAAACTGGAGCCATCTGACTGGAAAGCATAAGACAATTATGGTGCACTTCTGAAGTTCATAAGACTTGCTACAGCTAACATTATTTTCAGGGAGCCTCTTCTAGCCACCTATACATATGAGCAGTAAGACGATTTGGTTTCACTTAAAGAAAGGTAGATGATTGATTAGAACGAAAATGTATACATACCCGAAACAAGAAAATGAATGTAATGATGCCGAAATAAGTATGGGCAATGGGCATTTGGACTACAGTTCGAAGATTACGTAGGAAAAACATAATTACATGGGGATGAAATGATCAATAGACGAGGGGAACCAATTTATATGGAACCCTTTGAGCCCAGTCCTCCCATTTTTTCCCTGTCAATTGGTGTAATGCCTCGTCCTCTTTCGATATCCGCCTAAATAGCCCAAATATGATGATTGCAACCAGTGTGGAGGCAACTCCCATGATTATCTCCATTTCCATTGTCTTGAGTATACCACACTCTCGCAACCAAGAGCCCTGAGGGAACAGATTCTGTCTCAACTGCCAGAATCCCCACCAACGGAATACTCACTTTCGATAAATGTACAAGCAACATTCCGATGACTACAAGCATGACACTGGTATATCCTGGATGACGGACAATAGCATAGGGTCCCGACGTGACGAGCTCATGGTTTTTGCGAATGCTCATCTCAAACGTAAACATACTACCCATCGCTTGATAACATTTGAACCTCGTGAATCCTCCAAGACTTGTCACCAAAGTGCCGACAAGAAACGGCCGAGAGACACATATATGTTCCGCAGCGCCATTCGAAAAAATGAGATGGGAGAGTACAAAACGGGAGTAAGGGTGTTGGTGGTCGAGTGCATGCTGGGCAATAAGGACCGCCGTCTCAGCAAGAGCGAAACCGACAATGCTGCACTGCCGAATAAATCGATAGCTTCAGTGACTGTTTCAAATTCGATATCTTTGCAACTCACTTTGATAGTGAAAAGAATATATCGCCGTCTAAGGATGGCTTCCAAGACTGTCATCTCCGTCTCTTCATTTTCTGCAGGGGGCGGTTGAGGTGGTGTCAACGTAACCCATAGGCCGGTTGTGGAGATGAAGATCCAAAGAACCTTTATTAGTGGGAGCATGGTGAAAGGACAAGACTCTAGTTGTAGGGTAACTTGAGAGAAGACAAATTGTCTTCGAGATGTCGTTCTAATAGCTGCTGGTATGAATCCGATTCAGGCATTTTATCGACCTGGTTTATTCAAAATCACAATTTAGGGACCGAGGGCTACAATTAGTTCCCGCAACAGGCATTGGCATCTAAATTTGCGATAAAACATGTGGTATCCGCTGGCAGCACACAAATTCCGTTTCCACTGCTTTGGACCAGCATGATGAGAGGAGAAAATCACCATGAAGATCAAACTTGGATCAAACTTGAGCCTAAATTTGGCTCCATTGATTCAGGCTTGAGAAATCCAGGAGGTCCCTCATTTCATATTCGTCGTCTCGGCATAGACCTGCACGACATAACGCTGATGACCATAAACAGCTGCAACTATTTCTGAAGATAGAATGATGAATTCTGTCTCCTGTCTGACAGTTTGCTTGGACTACATAACTCAGAAGGTATTGATTCGTTTACTAACAATTCCTTCCTCATTTTCAATTTCTGCCCTTTCTTTTCTTTCTTCAAATATTGTGAGTAATCTGACTTTCACTTGTGTTTGTGTACATAGGACTTTGTGTATTCTGTACACGTGTACTCGAGCACCGCGTTTCACAACATGTGATCCCGGTATCATGAATGTTTGGTGTTCAAATAGGTCTCAAGATCGGATCCGCTCTGTAATATGAGTCTCAGGAGTCACCTATCAAGGTAGACAGACGACTAAGGGAATAAACGTGTACTAAGGGATTATATATGAGGGTCTCGCTACCTACATCCCTATGGGAAAGAATTATGTAGAAATGTGAGATAGTGACGTAAGACATTGGAATGATGGTGTAGCTCCGTGTAGATGATGTCAGCCTCTGAGGTCACAGTTCTGTTCGGGCACACCTTCCTTCACCTCCCTGTGTTGTGCTCCACAGACCATTATTCCCACCTCTGGCCAAGTTCTCTCTGCCTGATGCGGCTTCAGTGTCGTTGCACTCACATGTGTAAAGAAGGTTTCTCACTGTGCTTCTGTCCTTCCTAGAATGTCTTGAATGGAAGGACATGGCGAATATGAAAAACATGAGAGAACTTAGATAGACAGACAGACCAAATTTGGAATACGGATGAATTTGTTTGGTACCCACTGGTGACTTGACTAGTAATCTTTCTTTTCTATCATGAGCCACCAAAGATAATGGCAAGAAGCATTGCCATTGAGAATTACATGCACACAGAGCAACATAAAAGATAGCAGCAAGCAATGTTTGATCCTGAAGCTGTTTCAAGTGGAAATTGGTATCATGCCCAGGAATTGCTGCAGAAATCAAGTTGAATTCTCTCGAACTTCCTCATGCCGTAAGGTTATTGTACAGCTAATATTAGATTCTAGAGAACTCGTTGGAGTTTTGTTTTTTGGGGGACCCAGTTTTACCTAACCGCCGTTGCTTCGTAGTTTTCGGTCAACTATGGCACCCAGAATAATTTCTCATTTCTCTTACTATTTATCAAGTTTGTGGCGAGCATCTAGGAGAAACGCCACTGAGAAGAAACGACAAAGAAATGAAATCCTTCTCCACAATGACAGTTGAAATTTCAACAGGCTCGGCTCCGGATACCGTACATCCAAAAGCATAATGATTCTATCCTATGTGAACAGATAATCATAAAAAGTGTTTTTTCTTTGCGCTCCTGTCAGGCCAGCAATTAGCCGTTTCTTCCCACCAAAAGGAAGATGCCGAGAGCGAGCGGGCGAGCGGGAAGATGAAGAAGTACACCTTGTCCAGCGTCTTTTGGCCGGGTGAAGAGATTGTAGATGGTGGGGATGCTTTTTGAGAGGAAACTCCATGTTGCCTGCTGAAACATTCCCGATCACGTCCTGCACCATGGTCTTGTCAGGATCCTCGTCACTTCTGGTAAGGGCCTGCGGGTCCTCCAAATTAACAATGTCCAACAGGTCTTGTCCTGTCTCATTGTTGGATTCATCTCCATGGGCATCGTTGTCACTATCCCGATTAAGCAGTGACCATGAATCATCCTCATGGGAAACTGGAGCTGGTTGAGAGGAAGATACTTCTTCTATTGAGTCAAGATGATCGACGTCTAAATCTATTAGATCATCTTTGACGAAATCAGAATCACTGTCTGTAATTTCAAATTGGGAAGAGTAATCCGCATCCGTAGCTGGAGGAGTTTCAAGAGTAATCGCGGCTCCATAATCTGGTTTATGTACATTAGGACGGAGGAGATAGGTCAAACGATGTGCCGGGTCCCCTTTACCTGCAGCAAACATAGTTACTCGCTGTTCGGTGCTAAAGATACAATTCACCCACTGAAACTAACGACTTGGTGATATCTGGCGCAGCAGTGAACGACATATCTTGCAAATGCATCATCAGCCACACTCCATATCAATTGCAACGGAGATCGTGATAATTCGACAATCCCAGTTGATTCGATTGCCCTGCCTTGATCACCTGAAGTGATTTGCAAGTCTGGCAATCCTGCAGCATTAGATTGGTTGGGAAGAAGGATGACACCTCCTTGAAGCCACTCCATCATTTCAGCTTCGACGATCCGAACGAGGGTTTCTGTCCTCCCTCTTGCACGCCTGAGTTCCTTCCTCATACCTTTCATGCTGAGTGAAAACCGGCCAGCATTAGCAGATGCGGGATCACGAGTAGGGAGTACCGCTATGGGAACTTTGACCGTCCGAGGAAGATAAGATGGTAAAGGCTCAGGGAAGGTGGACTTGGCTGAAGGCACCGGCAAGGTGAAGTCCTTCGTGGTTGCAGTTACGATATGAGGGTTTCCGGCGAATTGAGCTACAAGATAGATAAGTTCATGTCTATCAAGATGGACCATCAGAGAGGGTAGTTCGACCAACCATTGTCTTTTCGTCGAACCCAGCGCTTTCCTTCGTTCTGATCTCTTCTTATCTTCTTGAATCGTGACTGTCCAGGATACCCATAATAGCCAGAGTAATGTTCGTTCAGGTGAAGAGCGGGAGAATCAATAGCACCAATCATTATCCGGTTTCTTCTGAAAGCGAGGGGAGGTATGAAGCCCAGGGCCTCGGTATTCCACGGTCCGGTTGCCGAAATGAAACTACGTGACAGTTAATCGTTAATATCAGTCAAGTCTACAAAGCACCTCCCGCAGGGAAGCCAAAGTTCCGCATGCTTCAGATTCTTGTTCAGGTCTCGGTAGTGGACAAGTACCAGAAGATCGAGGTGCAGGTCGTGAAGTATCTGAACCCTCAGACGCGGGCGCAATCACGAACTGGTGGCTTCGAAAGGAGGCAGCCACCATGCAAGTGGTCAAAATGAAAATGTAACACGGGCCGGTTGTTCACAACAAACAAGAGGTGTGAGTTAATGTGGAGATTACCATCTTGGACTTCCCAGTCTCAAACTTGTGGAGTTTTGTTTTCAATGGAAAAAGCATGCAGGCAACATCTGGAGCACTGGGTTTCCCTAGAAGCTTGATCGGAAATGATGCTGACATTAAACTGGCTAGTTTCGTGCTATAATGCTTGGTGGCTGCACTAATCGTATTCACTGTGGGTTACAATCGAAGTTCTCAATGAGCCGTCCCATCACCAGTCTCGGGCGCACTGTACCCTACTTGACAATTTCTACCACAAAAACATATTATATCTGATTGAGATACAAGAGAACCGACTCAATGTGTTGAAAAGATTGGGGGGGCGCGAACGCAGTGGTGTCGGGGAATAATGGAACGATAATGGTCCGCCAACATGGCAATACCGAAGCATGCACTTGAAATATCCTCTTGTGGCATTCGACTACATCATTCCAAGTACGACCTGGAGACTCTGTCCACACTCAAAATACTACGTTGACAGCCAAATTGTATCCATTCGATCAGCTAATTAAGCGGCTCAAAGGTGATCCGGTATTCTGAATTCCTCTATAAAGCCTCATTTCTGTCCTCTCTATTTCAATAGCCTTGTCCTTTCACCATGCTTCTATTCATCAAGGCCCCTTGCATCTTTATCTCCACTGCCAGCATCTGGATCGCGTTAACCCCTCCCAACCCTCCGCCTGCCGAAAGTGAAAGAAAAGCAAGATCGGTATCCTTGGAAGCCTTCGTCTCTACGCGATCTACTCTCCACGTTATCAAAGTGAGTTAAAAAACACAATTTCTAGAATAGCTATTGAAATTATCAATTCTACGATCTATCCTACAGTATTTCATGAGCATTGTTGCCTTGACTGAGACAGCAGTCCTAGTCGCCCAACATACACTCGACCGTCATCACTTTTGCTCTCGTCTTTTACTATACTATCTCATTTTCTCAGGTGGCGCTGCGGAACGTATATGTATCTCTTGGCCGTTTCTTGTCGGCACTTTGATGGCAAGTTTTGGAGGAATAATAAGATACAAATGTTATCGAGCCCTGGGACGCATGTTCACCTTTGAGATGAGCATCCTCAGAAACCATAAGCTCATCACATCGGGACCCTATGCTATTGTTCGTCATCCATCATATGTCGGCTGCATACTTGCAGTTAGCGGAATATTACTTATACATGGATCAAAGGTGTGTTATTAATTGGTGTTGGTGACCAGCACTGAATCGAACTTAGGGTTCTTGGGTTAGGGAGAGTGGCATACTAAAGTTCACCGTCATGAAGACAACCATAGGACTTGGTTGTGCAGTGTTCACGATGCTTATTACTGCGCTACTCATACGGACGTCATTTGAGGATGAGGCATTACATCAGTTTGCTGGAAAAGAATGGGAGGACTGGACTAAAAAGGTTCCATATAAGCTGATCCCTCTTATCTATTGAAGATATAATAGGGAGTGCTGTTACAGTAGAAACTTGCCAGACATTTATGAGATATACTTGACAAATTTTCGTAAGGTTATGATAAGGAAGCTGGAAGCAAAAAAACAATTGGGTCAATAGTAGAAATATAACTAAGGATCAGATTCCTCTATAACAAGAAGCGTGGGAATTATTCCACTGCAGCCAAATCATCGGAAAACTGACTGTGAACATTGCAGACGCCGTTCCCAAGCTAGCAAGAGCCTCTCGGTACGTCCTGGTCATGATTTCCAAGGCCCTTCGTAGAGAAAATGAATCCATTCATTCATGTTCCGGGGTGGATGTGTTCGACTTATCTTGGATGTTGATCTAACCTTGCCTCACAGGTTTAACGCAATATGGCCTCAAAACTTCCATCTAGCCTGTCTGCGACAGAGGAGGATATGAAACTCATGCTAGCCGCTCAGACCCACATTGGCACTAAAAATTGCGATAAGCAAATGGAGTCATATGTCTGGAAAAGGAGAGCTGACGGTGTGTTGGATATCATTATTGAGTGTGAAATTGTTCTCTTATATGTGTTCTGAATCTCACAGGTATTCACATTCTCAACATTGGCAAGACTTGGGAGAAACTTGTCTTTGCTGCTCGTATCATCGCTGCTATCGAAAACCCTAATGATATTTGTGTCATTTCTGCCCGTCCCTATGGTCATCGTGCCGTCCTGAAATTTGCCGCCAACACCGGCGCTCAAGCTATCGCTGGTCGTTTCACTCCTGGTTCTTTCACTAATTACATCACTCGTTCGTTTAAAGAGCCTCGTCTTATCATTGTTACCGACCCTCGGGTGGATCATCAGGCCATCCGTGAAGCGTCATATGTCAACATACCCGTTATTGCTCTCTGCGACACAGATGCTCCCCTCAAATTTGTTGACGTTGCCATCCCCACAAATAACAAGACCAAGCACTCAATTGGTCTCATTTGGTGGATGCTTGCCCGTGAGGTTTTGAGGCTCCGTGGAACGATACCTAGATCGAGTGATGGCTGGAATGTCATGGTCGATATGTTCTTTTATAGGGATCCCGAGGAGGTTGAGAAACAGCAACAAGAAGAAGCTGCTAAAGCTACTTTTGTTACTAACGAAGAGGCCCCACCTCAGCCCACTGAATGGGAGGTTGCTGGTGGACATCAAGCCGGTGCTGTCAACCCGACTGAGGCAGGCAAGTGTTGATTCTGATGGTTATCTGTCCTATAACTGCTAAGATTCGTTTTATAGTGGGCCTTGACTGGGCTGATAGTGGTGCAGGGGGTGGTGACTGGTCAGCGGAGCCTGCGGGTTCGGGAAATTGGGCAGCTGACGTTCCTACTGGTGGAGGTGGGTGGGATTGAGAGGTTGCTCTCCCGAATGCATTTCTTCCGGGCATATGGTGACTCATTGTCTTTGAGTATGCTCTGTGCTATACCAAAAACATGGAATGTGTTATTTCCTCATCAAATAATTTCTTTTGGTGCATTTCTCAAGTTGATTGGTACAAGATATTTTTGTGTATGCAATATTTGTCTTTTATTATTACATATCACAACAGGTGAGGTGTGATGTGGAAAGCCCTAGCAAAGAACCCGAGTTAGTCATTTGAATATTGTGTCACTGAATACTGACCATGGAGAAATAACTTCTTCAACAGAGCATCATAAACTACAGTTGTGATTCCAGATGCAACCTCACCACCATCCTCGAAAATCTAAATAACAGATATTGAGGAATATTCGGCGACTCTGAGGATACACACTTTGGTAATTTTATACTTCTCACCGTAGAACGCATCTGGGCCTGTGTTGATGGAGAAGCGCAGGGCGAGAGAAGGCATGAGAATATTAGGATTGTCAAGGAAATTCTTCATTAAAACCAGAAGGTGGGGTAATGCTGTGGATCCCGTCAAGATTTCCAACTGAGGCAGGAGAATGACAGGAGATGTCACCTGCGGCCCAGACGTGGCCTTCTGAATCAATTGAGAGATTGTCCAGCGGATAATCTGTGAAGGCATCAAGGAACATCAGTTCAAGTTCACTTCTCCCACAGAGGTCCCGAAGATCAACGCACCAGATTGAATGTAATCGGTAATGACCAAGGTATTGTCGGACTGCTCCTCAAGGACCGAAAGACCACCAGACAACGTATGGGCGACATAAAATGTACCGTTGGAAGCTCGAACGATTCCATTATTGCTGAACATATTCTGAATAGCATACTTGCACCCTTCTTTGATGTCGCAATAGACGACAGACGTAGCTTTGTGCTTGAAGAGTACACCAATTTTCCTCCACTGTTCAAATAGTGACATGAGAAATGGAGGCACCCAACCAAGAAACCTACGATGCCCAGTTTTTGACCATGGTCGTTGGTGAAATAGAAGTTGTTGCCATCATCCGACCCAACAAGATCGTTTGGCGCTATCATAAGTGGACTTGCGACGGTAATGACATGAGTGAGCTTAGTATCTCCCAGCTTGTGTTTGAATATTTCCACAACAGAGTCAGCTCCTGATAATCGAGCATCTGTGCCCCTCGGTGGCCTGTGATTGATGAGATATACAAAGAGTTCTGTGGGATCCAATGCCGAAGGGACAATATCCATGCCATGCGATGAAAATCCGAAATCGTCATCGACACCAACAAACTTGAGTTTTCTGGTCTCTGAGGTTCTCGTGTCATATATCGCGATGTAGTCCTGTGATGCACCTGTCGCATTGAGGCGAAGGTCGGAGGGTAACCATAGTGCACGGCGCTCGGGCTCGGAGCACGCCAAGAAGAGTCGACCGGAAGGTTGATGAAGTATTGATTCTGTCAAGCTGTCATGATGTCTGTTTCAAGAACCAGGAGAGACATGCTCACTCTCGCAAGCTCTGAGAGTAGGGATCTTCTGACATTTTTCGTTCCCAATGGGTGCGACAAGACGGTTATATCCCAAGAGGAGGAACATATCCTTAAGATAAAATTGGTAAAAGGCTGCTGTTAGCGCGGCTAGAATAGCCAATACATTCAAGATTATTCGTGCCATGTTAACGAAAAGATAATCGCAAGAGCAGAAGGCGGGCAACAGGCAAGTAACAGGCAGGGGCGTCTATTTATTCAAAAATGACACTTAGGTCATAGGAATCACACACCGCTAGAACAATGCTTAAATCACGTTCTCAGAAGGGACGGTGCTTGTCAATACAGAATACATACACCCAGTTTTGTTGGAGTATTGGTCATGACATCTAAAGCGTCATCGAAGATTTGAACCAGCTTCGTTTTACGCTTGAATTTCTGGTCGAAATTAGACAAAGCATAGGGAAAATTAGATTAGACTCTGGTCTAATTGGATATGCGGTTCACTAAAGTCAATCCGTGGATTTTTAAAAATGTGGCCTACTGTGTTTTCACAAGTTTGTCACGTGTGTGGCATCGATATATACACGTCTTCTTCAGCGCCGGTGGCAAATTTGGTTGTGCAAGTGTTGCGGATATTACGTCCAAATTTCAACGTGTTGTGGCCAAGAATAATATGGTCATTCCTTGCAGCTATTATAGTAAGTTAATGTAAACTATGTATGGATATAAGTATGAGTCGACACAACAGGGTTGCTTGTACCTACATTGCAAGGTGGACGAATGAGGTGGTACTACATTCAAAGAGAATATAAGCATAGTAAGAAAGAGTACCTGCGCAGACGGAATGGATCTATATTGGTCTAAGTTGTCAAGACTGATGCGGCACTCCCTATCAATAGCTATCTTCACGCCCGGTGCATGCCCGGTGTTGGTCGGCGAAATGAATCACTCGATGTGTCCTCGTGATAGCTGACTTGATAAGACTTAGTATCCGAGTATACTTAACCCTTATCTACTTGGTCCGGTCAAACTCCTGCCAGCACTTGTTCTTCGTCCACCATCATCATGGGTAACACACCGTCTTCCGCAATCCCTGCGCCTACGAAGACTACCTCTGGCGAATCCGATGAGAAGATCAAAATGTCGAGGGAACTCAAGGAACTTGATATTTCTCTGTCAGCGCTCCGGGTTACTATGCCTCTCTCCAGCAGCGGTCAGTTGACACTGGATCATGTATCCTCTTGGGAGACTGCTGCAGCATGCGACTCCAAGGTCCAACTCGCTAGAACTTTTTTGTCTCATTCTGATATTCGGTCTGCATTGACCTCGCGCTCTGCAAGAGTTGCTGACCAGCATGTCTTCAACAATATCATCGATTTCAAGACGGGGCCCGTCACAAACCAGAAGAGTAGTGGTCGATGCTGGCTCTTCGCTACTACCAACGTGCTCCGTTATAACATCATGAAGAAGTTCAGACTGAAGGAATTCGAACTTTCTCAAGTGAGTCTGAACCTCTGTCATGTCAAGGTCTCGATTGACATCAACTTCGAATAGTCCTATCTCTTCTTCTGGGACAAGCTCAATAAAGCTAACTATTACCTCGAGCTCATACTTGAGCATGCGGACCTTCCCGTGGAGGATCGGCTCATTAGTCATCTCTCTAGTGACCCTATTTCGGATGGTGGTCAATGGGATATGGTGGTTAATCTCATGGAGAACTATGGCATTGTTCCACAATCCATCTATCCTGAATCTTTGCACTCTTCGTTATCCAGTCCTCTCAACAATCTTCTGAAGACCAAATTGCGAGAGCACGCACTTATTCTTCGTGACCTTTCTGCATCATTATATAAAGCTAATATCAAGAAGGAGACAGCTCTTGCTACTCTGAGGGCAAAGAAGGAAGAATTAATCAGAGACGTGTATATGATCATGACTGCTACTCTTGGTGTCCCTCCAACGCCGGCCAGGAACTTCGTTTGGGAGTACAATGATGCTGATGGCAAGGCGGGGCGCTGGGAAGGTTCGCCCGAGCAATTCTACAAAGAATTCGGGAACAAACCATACTCGGTTTGTCTGTCGGTCTTTTAAGGGGTATACAGTGAATGACATGTATTTTCAGCCCTCTGAGTCTTTCTCTCTTATCAATGATCCTCGAAATGAGTATTCTAAGCTCTATTCTGTCGACAAACTTGGCAATGTCTGGGGTGGCCGTCCTGTTCTCTGCAAGTACAATACGTAATAAATAGATGTTGCATTGTTGATCCCAGTACAGATGTCAATACTGAAATCGAGAACATGAAGAATGCTGTCATTAAGGTCCGTCATCGCCTAGGCTTCTTGAGTTGGTTACTCAGCTTTCTTAACAGATGATCAAAGCCGGTCAGCCTGTATTTTTTGGATGTGACGTTGGAAAGTTCTCAGACAGTGCTGCTGGTATCATGGATCCCACACTATTTGAATACGAGGTTAGGAATTTGCCTTATGCTGCAGCATGACCTAGGATCGCCTTGCACGTGCACTGACATCACTTTACGGGCTACAGAACACCTTCGACATTCAACTCGGTCTCACTAAAGCCCAGCGCCTTGAAATAGGGGAATCCTCAATGACACATGCAATGGTCATTTCTGGGGTACATCTTGACTCTGCTGGCCGACCTATCCGCTATAAAGTCGAGAATTCATGGGGGGAGGCGTCTGGCCACGAGGGTTACATGGTCATGACTGATAAATGGTTCGAAGAGTGAGTTGCATTGGGTATCTGTCTAGAGGGTGTGTGGGTGCTGATTCAATCAAACCAGATTTGTCTATCAAGTCGTGGTCCCGAAAGCGCTGGCACCAAAGGAACTTGTTGCCGTCTTCGAATCCAACGAGAAGATTTTATTACCGCCCTGGGATCCCATGGTATGTTTTCGTACCTCTTTGTAATGTATATCTGAATCATTTGTCTCCTGCAGGGTACCTTGGCATGATCGACGAGCCCCTTGTCCCTTGAATTTGGACTCTTTTGGACTCTTTGTCTGGTCACTTAGACTTCTGAAAAGTCACGATTTCTTTTTGGTCTATATATCAAATACCCTTTGCGCTGATAGTGTGAGACCATAGAAGAGGAAATTTTACGCCGCTTCTGCATATCGCCACTGCTGTGGAAGGCATGCACAACCGTCTATAATTTAGGACTGGAACGTGGTGCACAACAACCGAGCGAACATGAGGGTAATTCATTATCACGCTGTCATCAATTCTTGAGCGCTTGAGGCCTGAGAATTAGGAATCGGAGTTTGGCATTCCTTGCTCCTCGGTTTGCGTCCGCCGCCTTGTGTGTGTGTATTCGTGTGTACCGCTTGCTTGTTTTCACATCACGACTTGCGGCTTGTAATTTTATCGACCACACCACCTATTGTGAAATCATCATTATCCGACTATTACGTATACATTAAGGCGTCGTCATGGCTTCGTTGGTTGATAGAGTGAAGAATGTGGTTAGTGGAGGGAGTGACAGAGATGCATGTATGTATTATGCCTATGTCAGCAATAAATTGTTAATGGATGCTGTAGATACACCTATACAAATGGAAGAAGCGGCTGAGAGCCGAATTTCATTGTCGACGAGACACGTCTTGGGACACTACAGTGATAACGCAGAGCCTAATACCGACCTGGATGCTGAGGCTAACGTTGGATTGTTGAGTCGTGACTCGGATGCTGTGGTGGAAGAAAAAGAAGGAGAGAAGACTGGGTGGAAAACGCCAAGAGACAAATGCTGTGGTATCAAGTGAGTAGTGGTCTTCAGTGCTTCGAATAAGACCGGTGCTAAGTGTTACCACGTGTGTAGTTGGAAGAGTCCTTGGAAAGTGATGGGCATTGTAGCATTTTTGGCATTCATCTTTGCTGCATACAAGTTACTTGCATGGGCATTCTATGTTTGTGTTAAAATCCCTCTGAAGATAGATTATGCCAAGCACTAACGATCTAAACAGGAACCTCCAGCACCTCCAGCACCTCCAGAAGGACTTGAGCATCTACCAATATTTGGCACTTCACTAGGATGTCATTCAGCATCATACCTCTACAATGATACTCATACCCTCACTTTCGATGCGGTTATGCACCCTGAACGATTCAATCACGGGGTCGACTTCCGTGGCGATGCGGTGGGAACTATTACTATCACTTCCACCTCGACTGATTCTTCCAATGTCCGATATGAAATCACACTCCGGTCCGATGACAAAGACTTGCTCCAAAAGTCTATCATCAAAATGCCCGCTCTAGACGGCAATGGGAACCTGTTTGAAAGTATGGCGGTCATCGTATCACCAAGGATCCCGAAAAACCATCCCAGCACATGTTTCCGATATGATGTAAAGATTATTGTTCCCCCATCGTTGAAAAGTCTTCACCTGGCATCACACACACGCACGCATGTCAGATTCGACGAACAGGCGAAAATCAACATGGAGGGTTTGTTTGTGAAGTTGTTCACGAATGATAAGGATAACATCATTCAAAGTTCAAGGTCTGTCAGGGCGAACAATATTAATTTACAGCTCACGAGGGGGTGGCTTGTGGGTGATGTTGCAATTGTGGACGAGACGAGTCTGAGTACGCAGCGAGGCGATGGCGTTCTACATGTACATGTACATCCCGAACCACCGAGGGACAAGAGTAATCCGCAGACGGCTACATTGGATGTGACGACTGGTGCTGGGAAGACGAATGTAGTTGTCCACTCCAGCGAGGGCATGAAGAGACCGATTGATGCAACACATATTTCGTCGAAAAATGGGCCAATGAAGTTGAAATATAAGGATTCTGGGTTTGATGGTCTTCTCACTATTCAAGCAAAAGAACTAGAAGCGACGGGGATAGAGAAGCTGGATCCAAGTGACATGCAGAAGGGTGAGAAGTGGAATTATTCTGTTGGGAACAAGGATGGAAAGGATAGGATTCGTGTAAATAGTCGAGGTCGGGTTGGGTTGTATTTCTGATTGCGTTCCACCTGTGATGATGATAAGATGAGACAGACAAATTCATACATTCATCGCTGTCATGCGCTTAGCCGTTCTTCATCCTTTGAGTTGATTTCATCATCTATTTGGGACGTTGAGTTCCTGAGTCGTGGGCTCGTCATGATATCTGCCAAAACTTCTCTCCGGGACGTGTATATTTGCAATACAAACACAGCAACAGTCTGTTAGAGGGATCAACGAGAACAATTACAGGAAGAACAAATGAACATACGGCAATGACCAACCCGAGAAATATCCGATCCTTCCATCTATCATCAACAGCTCCACTTGAATAGAGCTCCTGTCTTCGTCGCCGCGCTGCTCGGTAAGCAGCAGTAGTTTGGTAGCTCCGATCTTCTAGCCCTGTTGAAGAACCACTAGCACCTTGACAGGGCTTTTTTCCACGCAGGATGTCATATGCCGCTGTTATAGCCTGAAATCGTTCGCGTGCGACCTCTAATGAGACTACACCGCTAGTCTTGTCAGGATGGTATATTCTAACGAGGTCAAAGTCTGATAGATGAATCAGCTGAGTGGAGGATTGAAGAAGACAAAGGACACACATCGTGCCTTGATGTCGTTTTCTGTTGCAGAATGAGGAAGATGGAATATTTGATGAGGTGTTGGGCTTTTGTGGGTCGGATATGGATATCGGTTTGACGAAGGAGTGGTATATTCACGCAGTTGGGCATTTTTACCTTTTGATAGCTGTAAAACGCGTCGGCATGCAAGTCTGTGCATTGAGGAGAAATAAGGACCGAAAAGTTGTATTGGACGGATCAGAGAAGGATGATCGCCGCTTATGCCGAACTGTTATGTTCTGTGCCGGCAAGTCGATGTCGACTAAAAAAAATAATTTGCGGGATCCTAGGTCGTGTGACCAACGAACAAATGGATGTGACTTTCGGGGCGAGTGCATAATGAATTGGGACGTGGCCTCGAATAAGTTATTGGCTGTGTGGCCCCTCATAATACCTGCTGTTAAATGTTGTACTCGTAACAGCCTCGCACGTGCCGTGGAGAGAACCCGAGGCCGGAAATTGATGCCAATCATCTCATCCAACTGCACCACTGAATGGTCCTCTTATTATTACCAGTCTGCTTTCTTCCCAGGCACTAGACAGGGTATATATCCAGTCCTTTAGTTGTTCTCAGGGATTACCATTATCCCTCTTCCTGACAAAAACAATATCCAGTTCGTGCTTTTCATTCTTCCCTTTTTGGCAGTCCTTATTATTGTCCACAGCACAGGCGGAAAGAGTACTCCCATTCTTCTCTTTCTTCATGTTTACTGTTCTCGCCAGGTCGCGAGCTTTTGTTCTTCCCTTCTTCCTTCTACCAGCTTTTGCCCATTCCCAAGAGTTGCTCTGTGTGTATCCACTCTACTCGTACCTATCTCTATGACTGAGCATTTCTACTAGTCGCTTCTTCTGTGACTTACTGTGAGGAACCCAGGACTCTTCTCATTCAACAATTTGACATCGCCTTTTTCCCCGCAAATGAGTCTGTATCCTTCAACATATCCGCAGCCAGCGTCGTATGTCCGTCTCTTTTAGTCTTGTTCTCAGCCTTCACATCTCTTTTGCAGACACCTAACATAAATATCACGGCCAATCTCTTCCTTAATGCCTATGGGATGAGTCCAATCAATGTCACTCTCGACCTCTGCAGCGTCCTTGGTGGGGCTCTGTGCCCCTTGCCAACATACAATTTCATCGGTGCAGACACCATTCGCCTCCCTTCATCCCTTGATATTACCAGTAGAATCCCAAGTATTGCTTTCAAGATCCCAGATCTGGAAGGCTTTGCGCAACTCACCTTGACCGAAATTGGCACCGGCAATACCCAAGCTTGTATCCAGGCAACTCTCTCCAACGGTTGGTCTACTCACCAACCTGCGGTAGAGTATGTAACAGCTAGCTTTGCGCTTGTGGCATTCTTCTCTGCCCTTGCGCACTCCGTGTTTCCTGACTCATTGACTCCATTCCGATTCCTCGATCTGTTCTATCTTTATCAAGCTATCGCCAGTAGTGCATTCATGAACATCAACTATCCCTCAATCTACCGCGCCTTTGCACTCAACTTTTCGTGGGCAGTTGGTCTGGTGCAATCTCGTGAATCTTCGCTCCAGCATTCGATCGACACCATGCGGGCTCATACGGGCGGAGGAATGCCAAACTCGACAGACAGTTCTGCTGTGGGTTTCGTGAACAGGAGGCTCAGTCCATTTAACTATAATGACAACATTGCTACGTCGGGCCTGTCTCTAGCTCGACGTGGTTCGACTGCAGCTTATGAATTGCTCAGTACGGCGCTGAGCTCTCATTTTCGGATGGGTGCTGTGCAATCTTCGGCCAGCCTGAATTCGCCTTTGAGAACCAATCTTGTACTTCAGCCTGCGACCGTGGGCTCAGTGCCACTTGTAAATGCATCAAATTCATTGGATGCAGGCATTCCCATCTACGCCAACTCAATGCATATTGGTACAGCCAATGCTTTCATGACAACCTTCATAGTGTCCTTGGTTGTCTTGGGTATCCTTGGAGTGATCTTAGGCTGCGGGTACGGCGTTGCGCTGGTGATCCGACGGTTACATACCTGGAAGAGCACAGCCGGTCGGTTTAATTATCCTGCTTTTGTGCAGGCATGGTTGGTGCGATTGGTAAGCACTTCATTTGCTTGGTTTTTTCAGACGAACAGCGGGCTAATGGGGGATTGGATAGACCTTGCTGTTGCTGCTTCCACTTCTGATTTTCACATTCTATCAATGGACATTAAGGGATTCTTGGGTCCCCATTCTTCTTTCTACCATTACATTCGTCGGACTCCTTGTTTTCCTCATCTATCCATCTTACCTTGTTTTTCGCTCTGTACGATTGTCGAAGGACACATACAGGCTTTATTCACACTCTCTGCCAACATATCTCACATCATTGGGTCCCCTGTATGCACAGTATCGCCCCGAGCGTTACTATGCGCTTCTCACACCTCTTATCATACCCTTCATTAGAGCCATTTTCATTTCATTCGCAAAACACAGTGGGCTTGCACAAGTGATCCTACTCCTAGTCACAGAGTTCATCGTGCTTGGCTCACAGATTGTTCTCAAGCCTCATCGGACGAGGGGAGGCGATATCTTGAGCACTTATCTAGGTTTGACAAGGCTCATAGCAACAGGCCTCCTGATCGCATTTGTGGAAAGTGTCGCATTGCGTGCCATCCCGAGAACGATCATTGGTGCCATCATCGCTGTCATCTGGTCCTTGGCAGTTGTCATTCTGATCCTAAACTTGATGATTTTCCATATTCTCGTACCCCTGTGGCGAATCGTCATAGGACGAAAAAAGTCGAATGAATCCACAGCAGTGGGTTCACCCTTCAACTCTGAAGGCTCGACGTTGGAGAAAGGGGAGCAAAAGTTGATGCTAGACGAACACCCGCTCGATCAACATCGTAATGTCCTTCCTAATGATACAGGTATCACGCCCGCACCTTCATGGGATCGCATCACTGCGGGTCGTAGGGCTTTGAACCCGACACCAAATCGAAACGTTCTTCTGGATCCAGAGGTGCTACAAGCCTATCCCATCTCGCCTAGTGAATCCGTTTCGACAAGTCAGGGCTCTGAGTTACCAAGTATGTATACAAGGGACTCAGGGACAACCACTGTTGGATCATTACTCCCTCGTCGATGGTCATTCAGCACTGGATTGGAAAATTCAAACCTAACGGACTCTTTTCCTGCAAGTCCAGTAGGACATAGTTATCAGAGCTCGAGGCCGCCATCAGGATCGCAGTATTCATACGATAATCCACGGTCATATCATTCACAACCTTCGACGCCTTCGACACTGGCGGGTCGATCGGAGGAGTCTGGGGGAACAAGATTAGAAGCTATTCCTGAGCAACCATCGCAAGGGTCTGGTTTAGATGTACCGCAGTCGATAGTGGATTCATCGTCTTCAATGACGGCTAAGGGAATGACCTCATGAGTGTTTTTTGTTCTACTTCTGACTGTTGGAATTTGTGATCTGACGGTCTGCTTCTCCCTGTATCATATACGCAATCGTTTTAGCAGTACTCCAGTGCTTTTACAATCCTTGCATAGTTAATATTAGACATGAGTTTATTTACTTATTTACGTGTTTCTTGCATCGTAGAACTGCAAAGCATTCCCACGGAGAGACGGAGAGACCCGGTTGGTCGAAGAGCAACTGGTCACCTTGTAACTCTCTCCTCCATTAAATGTTGTTCTATTCTTCTGCCCGCGCATTCTCTGCCATTCCAGGCTTTGGTCGTCGTGCAGCTTCAGCTATTGCCACAAACTACTCCAAAGCTGTTTTTGATGCCTCCGCCAAAAAATCACCCCAAACCCTCACCAAAGTCGCTGCAGACTTGTCCAACACATCAGTTGCAATAAAATCTGATCCAGAAATCGCAGAACTTATCAGAAATCCTACATTATCCTCGAAAGAGCGTGCTAATGGATTGCAGAAGCTTTTCGTCAAGCTGGAGGGAACGGGGGCAAAGAAGGAGCCTGTGTCGGATATCACGAAGAATTTGTTGATGATTTTGTCAGAGAATGGGCGATTACCAGAGACACAAGAGGTTATTGAGGAATTCAAAGTGTTATTAGCGCAGTATAAGGGAGAGTTGACGGTGACGGTCACTTCGGCTGTACCGCTGGACAAGGCTACCCTTACTCGACTCGAGGGCACGCTTAAGCAATCACAAGCTGCTCAAGCTGCCAAGGTGTTGAAAGTTGAAAACAAAGTATGTAAATGAAGAAAGACTGCTACTCTCACTGAATTGATACTGGGTTTTTTCTCAAGGTTAACCCTAGTATTCTTGGTGGTCTTATTGTTGACTTTGGCGAGAAGACGATCGACTTGAGTGTGCAGTCGCGAGTGACTAAACTAAACAATGTTCTCCAGCGTACGTTTTTGAAATTTGCCTGGGACCATGTTCTGCTCAACTGATGCATATATGTAATCACAGAGTCGGTCTGAAAATGGGGTCCCGTCACATTCTTCGGCTGTCTTCGGTTGTCCTGCATCCATTAGTAGTATATCATGCTACCTCATCCTCGATGCATCTCCATCCACAAGAATCAACAGTCATGAAACAATATTCTTATCACTAGTTAATCGAGGTCTATGTTGGGAAATCAATCACCGCGTGGTTTGAGTGTTGTAGCAATAAACCTTGCAGTCTTGCAGCTACTTGTCATTATTGCTAATCTCCTCCAGTGAAGTGTGTGCATGTACGCAGTATGTATAAATGCGTCAGTGGTAGTATTCAAGTATACTTCAGGAAACACAAAGGTCCAGTTCAAAAATCGAATAAAGCCATTGATATATACAGATTTGTAATGTTTACCAAGGTAGACGGATCAATGAGACAAGTCAAAAAAAGTTAATGCATCGTAGAAGTATTAACGAGGTCAATTTGAAATGTTGCTCTGCGGCTGCAAAATTCGTTGACATTGAGAAAGGGAGTTGCTTCCGGTTGCTTGAACAGAAGACTTCTTTAACCTAATCTTCTTCATAATGCGCAGTGGTTGAACCGGCTCCAAGTCCGAGACTCGCTTTGTGGCCACTGACAGATGTGTTGGTGTACTTGCATTCACACGCATTGGAACCTTATGAACATGATGAACAGAGGGAGGGCTTCTCGTTGGTATTCTCGATGAACCAAAGGTAGACCGGATGGGAGTCGTTAGTATCGACTTACAACTTCTAGGGGGAATGTTTTCTTTGTTAGAGGAGGAAGACGAAGGTCGAACCAAGGTAACTGATGAACGTTGTTTTGATGATATATTGCCTAACCTCAATTTGCTTGGAGGATCTGGTTGCTTTGGAATACTTCGTTTTTGAGGTGGTAAGGAATCACTGGAACTAATGACCACGACTTTCCGATGCTGAGGACTAGGATTTTTACGGATGCAGGGTCTGATTTTGCACCCGAAAGGGAACGATGAAGATGAGGCAGAAGTGAAACTGGGCTTGCCCGAGACATCGAAAGAAGAAGCAGTTGGAGATGCATCAGATTGTGGTGTATCAGTTCCCTTTTTGCGCATTACGGTAGGTGGCCGAACATAGCAGATGGAATCCATTTCTGCAGGGGGTGTGGGAAGCCCGATGCCAATCTGTTTGAAGAAAGAAAAGCAGAGTTTGATTTCAACGAGGATTTTCGATAAAGCTCAAGTACGAAAGTATCACCTTTGTTGATATTGGCACGGTATCGTTAGTGCCAAAAGTTCGTGGCCTACTGGCCTTGATGGCTTTGGACCTCATTAAGGGTATTTGCTTATTGAAGCGTACCCTTTGACCTGCCAATGCCTGAACTTCTTGCACTTCATCTCCGGGTGCAGTAACAGTAGGTAGTCTTGAAACAACATTTTTCACTGGAAGAAGAGAGAGATCGCGGGCAGAAAATGGTACCGTTGCACTACGACCCCGACCAGTAACAAAAGATGTTGCAGGCCGGAAGGGAGGGTAAACAGAAGAAAAAGAGTCTTCAAAAACCGAAGCACTGGGGACTGATCCATGGTCCAGTGAGCTTGCGATACTAGAAGTACTGAAAATTTCACGGATGCGCTCCAGGGAACTGGATAGAGCATGTGAGTGAGGTTTTGCGATGTCACACAAAGCGGATTTATCCACAGGCCTACTAGAGGAAAGTGGTGCCATGAAATCGGAATTCCAGGATGACATGGTTGCCAAAGAGAGATCAGAACGAGTGGGGGCTCGGCCTTTGGTCTGAAATAACTCGAAGAAAGCCGAAGCAGGAGATTTTTTGAGTATAGGTTCAGGAGTCAAAACCACGAATTTTTGCTCTTCCTCCCTAGTTCGTATATTCTCACCAGCGCGTAACTTGTCCAGAAGACCATCAAGCATGTCTGTTCGTTCTTCCCTCCTGATATCTTTATCTTTATCCATGCCATCGAATTGAGAGGGAGATGGGGTAAGGAGATCGCTGTTCTTGGGGTCGCACTTGGCCACATGTCGCCAGTATTGAGCAGCTTGGACACTCTTATCCGTCCGAAGGCGCGCAGCGGCAGCCAGTTCGATGGCACATTTGTATAGGTCAGACTTAGTGACATCCGGTGGAGTGAGTATTCTGGACCAGGGAGAGACCGGGTTAGATGCAGCAGATAAGATAGCAGAGACGATAGCCTCGTCGATAGAACAGCCTGCCTCCACGCTGAAATATGCATCCTTGAGAACATGTTGATGGAGGTTTATGTCGATCATGGCGCGAACAAAAGCATCACGCTGCTTGATAGCAAATAGGAGCTCTTGAGCCTTCCTGGTACTAGTGATACATTTGACACGTTCAGACCGAAGCTCCGTTGTGAGCATCTCTTTCTCCTTCTCGAGTTGAGTGTTCTTTGAAGTGAGACCATGGACCTGAGTACGTAAATTTTCAAGGTCATCAACCACTGTAGTGTTCTTTTTGAAAAGTAATTTGATAGAGTCTTTTAGGGAGGCACTTTCTGCTTCAAGAACACGAATCTGCCTGGTGGCTATTGACAGCTGAGCATTCAAAATGGCGGCGGGAGAATAGAAAACGGCAAGCCTGGTACTTTTTGCAGTCACAGGAAGAGTGGGAAAAATACTGGGCACGTCACAAAGAGACACGGCAGTTCTCATGGTAGTAGATTGGGTCGATGCGTTTGTGAGGGGCTGACATTAAATAGGCCCAAGGTATTTTTGGAACCACGATGGGCACCGAAAATAAACAAGTACAAATCGGTCTACTCATCTTCCACACCGGGGCCGACGGTGACGACGAGAACTTTGTTCGCCCGCGACTGCTTCTGCTGCGACACACCCAACAAGCTGTCCGCTGTGTGAAGAGCTGTGCCCGCCGCTCGCACTCCGCCTGGCCCGACCACTGTTCGCGACCGCCATCAAGTCCAAACTTTCTATCAGTTGGGGCTCGTGTGTATCTACTACAAGACTATTGTTCATTCTGGATAACCCATCATGACTGTGACTCACCGCAAGACACAGCACCTTCTCGAGGAAGTTCAGAGTGAGTGTTCTCGCTGTTGCCTGCATCAAGCACAACACTGAAGTGTTTACAGCCGTCAATGAACCCGGAGTGCAGTATGAATGCGATGCGTGCGCATGTGACCTCACTCACACTGTCCGCATTAAATGCGCCGATCCACAGTGCACAAACGATGAGGGCGTCGATATATGTCCACCATGCTTTTGTGCTGGAAAAGAGTTTAAGAACCATAAGCGGTGGCACTCATACCGCGTTATTGTAAGTCTCATTGATACACAACCAATTCAAGAAGGGTCGTGATCGTACTCAGGAGATGAATTCGTATCCGATATTCACAGAGGACTGGGGAGCAGATGAGTACGTCCTCGGATCCTTTTATCCCACTCAGATTCTCTGATGTGAATGAAAACAGAGAGCTGCTTCTCATTACCGGACTTACTCAACATGGGATCGGCAATTGGAAACGAATTGCAGAACATCTGGGCACACGGACAAAGGAGGAAGCAGAGCAACATTATACAAAAGTCTACGTTGAATCGCCGGACTGGCCCCTGCCTGTAAGCACCTTCAACGTGTTGACTTTGTGACCAGCGATTGATTGTTGTAGAGGATGGACCTGCGATTTGAAGTGGACCCCGAGGAGTTTCAGGAGCGAAAACGTCGGCGGATAGTAGACATGAACTCCGTAGCTGCTCCAGTCCAAAAGGTAGCCCCAACATCCGCCCCAGGTGTACATGAGATTGCGACCTTTCTACCCGGTCGTTTGGAATTTGAGCACGAGCTCGATAATGACGCTGAAGATCTGGTGAAAGATCTAGAATTCGGAGTCTGTTTAGAATGGGGTGGGGATCAGATCCCTGAAGATGATCAGGATCCGGATGTTCGTGCCCGTGCTAAGCTTGCAGAAGAACGGCGAAATGGATTTATTGCACCGAATGTCTCGAAATCACTGCCCCCTGGAAAAGGGCCTCCCGCGCCACAGACGAATGGTTCCATCAATGGTTACCACATCAACGGAGATATCAAGAAAGACAAAGACATCAAATCAGAAGATGGTACAATGGTGAATGGCACCGCAGCAGAGGATGAAGAAATTGAAGAGCCTACGCTGCCTCCTCCAATAGAGTCAAAAGATTCGTTGGCTTTGAAGCAGACTTTTTTGATGATGTATAGCCAACGAGTTGAGAAGCGGCAGGACAGTAAAGCGGTGATATTTGAACGAGGGCTATTAGATCATAAGAAGGTAATGCATATAACCTGCGACGTCAGGCAAGTCTGACCTCCATGCAGATGCAAGCTGCAGATAAGAAGCGGCCAAGAGAAGAACGTGAAATTCTTCATAGATTACGGCCATTCGCAAAGTTGCAGACAGCAGAGGATTATGAATCATTTGCCGCAGATATATTATGTATGTTCAGGCTGTTGTGATAACCCAGGAAATTCCTGATCTTTGTTATAGATGAAGCTATTCTGCGCAAACGGATATCTGAGCTACAGGCATACCGTCGTCTTGGTCTGAGCACTGCGAGTGATATCGATAAATATGAACACGATGTTGCGAAACGGGTGCGTAAATTGGCTGACTCGTCTATTATATGCCTTAATATCTGTGTAGACACAAGTCAAGGCCGCAGCTCGTGATTATGATCGATCACAATATCGATTCAGCGGGAGACAGTCATCAGGCCCTGATCCTAGACGCTCGAGTCATCCATCATTTCATGAGTCGGATGATCGACATTCCAGGGAGCCGACACCCCGATTACCGACTGCACCACCTGTTCGTCGACCTCGTATGTTAATTTCTGTCCGTTGAAAACATGCACTCATGCTATCTTCAGCTCAACCTCTCAATCTGGCAAATAGTCCCTCATTGCACCTACTAACACCTGCAGAGCAAACACTCTGCTCTCAGCTTCGAATTCTCCCGAAACCTTATCTTGTTGTCAAAGAAACGCTTGTAAGGGAATACGCTCGGCGGGGAGGAAAACTTCGTCGGCGAGAGGCCCGTGACTTGGTCAAAATCGATGTCAATAAAACCAGCCGAATATGGGATTTTCTGGTGCAAGCTGGTTTCCTCAAAATCACAAACGACACCACCAATCTCAATGCATCTACTGTCAGTGGCTCTCAAGACACAAGGTTCGTACAATCTTCAACTACATTGACTACAATTTGTCTCATTTCTGTAGCCTTCACCCTCCAGCCATTAATGGTTCCCCCTCCAAATCCCCTCGCCTTCCAATCCTCCCTGCCGTTTCTTCTGCCTCCAGTGTCAATGGCTCGCTGTATAGCACATCCCAATCGGTACCTAAATTTTCGTGGTCTTGAAGCTCAACATAAGCGGATTTACATATCGTCCCGGATTCTCACATTTGTTCATGACTAAACATCGGAATTAACTCCTCTTGCGCATTTTGATAATCATGAATTATTTGTTTTATATTTTTTCGTCAGCTGTTCCGTTGTTCCGTTATTGTGAACGCTTTTATATTTTGCTTCCTTGACCCCTTCTGTTTTTTTACTTCTCTTTTACATGAAGACTTGTAGCTGCCATTCTTCTCGTAAGCATCCCCAATGTTCCAGCTGCACTTGTATACTAGACATATCACTGCACATTTACGCACAGCTAGTAGTCAATAACCATCCGTTTATCTGCTCTGACTTTCAGGCTGATTACCTGCTTCAGAAAACTTTTGACTGAGTGGACGAGCATGAAGATATCTAGGGTTGAACCTAACCCTATACGGTGAATCCCGCCAATTCCACATTGACATCCTTGGATCCTAAAGTCAGTTGGATGCAAAATCACGTGATTATATGAGCCCAATCTCAAATTTTGGGAAATGGCCTAATCGCCTGTGATTATCTTTCTTCAATTGGCCAACAAGATTGACATGGTCGAAGCTGGCTTTCACCATAGGTCCACACTCAAGCAGGTAGGGGTGACATATATCACCCAGAGACAATTCAAATTCACCATTGTACGATCAGACGAACAAGCGATTTAAATCAAAACATGCGACTAGGAGGTCGTTGAAAGAAGCTGCCAAGGGTATCATCTGCTTCTCAATTCTCTTGAGTTATAACTGAATCTACTGGGAACTCAGGAAAAACTGTGCAGACTTCACTAAAATCCAATCTTGCTAATAATGCCGCTCAACTTCGGCTCAACAGAAGGAATAATGCAAAACAAGTCCTGGTTAAGAAACGCAATGCTATCGTTTCTGCTGCACGGATATTCAGTGGCATAGATGGTGCCCCCCGGATCGTAGCTGTGATTTCTTTGTCTGAGGATGTTGGCACCAAGAACCTAGTCAGAGCACTCGCAGAGACAATAGAAATTTCAGCAGAGGATTGTCCACAAGATGGGCTGTGGAGGATGCGGTATGTGACTTCCTTTGAGGTTCATCAAGAAATTCATTTCTCTTGATAGGGCTGACCGATTCAAAACCTCGCTTCAGTTTAGACTGGTACCTTATAGAAATTTCTATGGTGCTCTTGACGCGTGCAAGGTAGCGGATTATGTTATGTTCGGTCTCTCACCTACCGTTGAAGTTGATGCTTGGGGTGACACACTCCTTCGTTCATTACAAGCCCAAGGTTTACCGGAGGTCGTTAGTGTCACCTCCTCCGAAACTTTCATAGATGCCAAGTCTCGCCCAGGAATCGTCAAATCGCTGTTATCTTTCATGCAATACTTTGTACCCTCACAAACAAGAGTGTTTGACTTAAGTTCTAGCTCGGATCGGCTGAATGCACTTAGGGCCTTGTCTGAAGGAAGGCCTGGAGAACCGAGGTGGAGAGATGGCAGAACTTGGGTGCTCGGTGAGGCCACGGAGTGGGAAGACGGAGTCCTAAAAGTGACTGGTGTCATCCGTGGTGCTGCTTTGTCGGCTAATAGGTTAATTCATCTACCTAATTTTGGTGATTACCAGATATCGAAGGTGCGCATCTTTTTTTCTATGCCAATAATTTCACCAAAATCCTTCTCAACTCCAGATCCTATCGGCGCCTCGCCACCATGGGAATGGGATGAACATTGAGCCAAATCTTATTGCAGAGCCTGATGCGAATGAAGCTGATTCTTTGGTTTCAAGCAATGACCCAAATGATATGGAGAATGAACAAACATGGCCAACAGAGGAAGAGATGAATAGTGGTCATGAGGATGCTAAAAATACCATCCCCGATGCGCCAAAAGGGACGACGCCAAGATTCGTCCGAGTTCCCAAGGGTACGAGTTCATATCAGGCTGCATGGTATGTAGATGAAACAGATGATGAAGAAGAGGGTAGGGGTGATGGTGATTGTGAAATGAGGGAGGAGGAAGAGGAAGAGGAAGAAATGGTAGATTTGGTCATAGATGAGGACAAGAGTATGGATGTGGAGAGTAGACATGTTCATTTTGAGGAACTTGATGATGGGGAGGAGGAACGCCAGTGCGTATCAGGTAAAGTTTACGTACCTTCATTCTGATGCACCTATACCAGGCTGGAAAAGTGGCGCAGTCGTCAACGAGAAGAAAAGGATGATCTCCAGTTTCCTGATGAAATAGATACACCACAAGATGTAGCTGCTAGAATCCGTTTTCAGAAATACCGTGGAATGCGATCCTTCCGCACAAGCCCTTGGGATCCATACGAAAACCTACCGAGGGATTATGCCCGAATATTCCAGTTCCAAGACTTCAAGCGAATAGAGCGTAGTGTACGGCGGAGAGCGGATGATGAACCGAATACAATTAAGGTTTGTTCGCTTCAGCCAGTTCCAAACTGCACTCACTTCGTTGTTATTACTAGCCGGGAATGCGGGTAACTATCTACATCCGAGATGTACCGCAGGATGTCGAAAAAAAGGAACCTATTGTCTTGTTTTCTCTTTTCCAACACGAACACAAGAAATCCGTTCTTCACTTCACTGTACAAAGAAATACGGAGTATGATGGTTCTGTAAGATCAAAGGTAAATGATTTCTTTCCCGTAAGACAGAACCGATGACTAAGCCCGTCGTCAATTTGTAGGATCCTATGATTCTTTGCGTTGGTCCTCGCCGCTTTGCTGCGAATCCAATCTATAGCCAGCATACTCGTGGTGGCGGTAAGGGCGCCAACAATGTTCATAAGTTTGAGAAGTATTTCCGCCACAGTACGACAAGCATTGCGACCATTTATGGGCCTATTGTCTTTGGCACTCAGCCTTGCCTCTTGCTACGAGAGATGCCAGATCTGCAAGGTTAGTCCGAAGTTCATCCTTGTCCCTTGGTTTGGTCCAGATGATGTGGAGCTTGTTTTCGTATGCTTTCTTACCAAGCCAGCATCAAGGGTTATACCTGCTGGGCACCACACTGAATAAGTTCTCTGTTCAACAGCTCCACAGCTCGTGGCTATGGGTAGCTTCTTAAATCTAGATACTACCCGGATTATCGCGAAGCGTATCATTCTCAGCGGTCATCCATTCAAGGTACACAAAAAAACGGCAACTGTGCGATACATGTTCTTCAATCCAGGTCTGTGATTTCAGCTCCTTTTAGTTAATCAATTTTGTCCTGGTTTTTGACAACGACCCACAGATGACGTTCGCTACTTTAAGCCTGTCCAGCTTCAAACAAAACATGGTAGAACGGGACACATACGTGAATCACTCGGCACACATGGATACTTCAAAGCATACTTTGATGGCCACATCAATCAAATGGACACTGTGTGCATGTCATTATACAAACGTATATATCCAAAATGGTCCCGTCTATGGTCCGGACAGGACTGTGCTAGAGTAGCAGAGGACGCCCGAAACAGCAACTCAGAAGATCTAGACGATGTCATGGAGGAGTAGTGTTTATGATGTTGGGTGATTGATGCTTGTGGCATTACTGATAGTTCAGCGCCTAAGTGAAATATCAATACACTGGATGGACTTCCTCAAACCCGGGCCTTGGACTTCACATTGGATTATTCTTCCCTAGCGTTTCGGGCTGGTGCATTCAAGGACTGAGGTATGGATGGCAACATGTAGTGTAATGTTATTTGGGCTCCGATGTCGGTCGGGCACAAGTGGATCCCCTGATTGAATACATGTGGTACACTAACTCTCACCCCACTTCTGGTTTCCTTTTGTGTTTCAAACTGCCAGTGTGCAATTTTCCTGATCTCCCTGCGATTTGGAGTTTCCAATGACTGGTAGCAGGTTCTTGTGTGACCACTTATTTTCTTAGATGGAGGCAACATTGTGAACATCATTGAATTAGGTGAATGCATTTGGCCATATGGCATTCGCAAGCTAATGATGATAGATCTGTCAAGGACTTCAGGCAACATATGTTAAATTGGTTTGGCCTACTTTAACAAACGGACTTACATGAAGAATCTTTTCTGATTTTGACCACTGTCTGATGAAGGCTCTACTGCGTATTCGCAATTCTTGTGATCTCTAGTTGCATCTTAGCGGGAAATTATACATGCCAAGAACAATAAGACGAACCTCCCAGAGTATTTGTTTTGTTAGTTTGTTGACGATGGTTCTGCTGTGCAACCGAAGTATACTTGGTTGACTGATGCTGCTGCTCAGATGAACATGCAGCAGCGAACTGACGAAGTGTGTACGCTGCTAATTCTTGTGCGTATTGGTATCGGTTGTTCTCTGGGGAGAGGGACATCTGGGCAGAGGTTCGCAGGATGGGGAAGTAACTATGCGAGGGAGGATTTTAAGTCCTGTTAGCACCCTGTTTGATGGTTCATAGTCCACTCGTTGCTATTCGGTTGCGGTGGGGAGGTACTCACACGGATTCTCATGACGTAGAACTCAGGATCATTGTATTAATATAGCCTTCTGCTCCAAGAGACCGTTCTATCTAAAGTATTTGTTGTCCACGTCCAGGCCTCCTCCAATATTCCATCTAGCCCTCCGCGCTCATCCCATGACGGACCATGATCGAGTTTTTCGGTCACAATAAAGCGCAACACATCCTTTACTGTTACTAGTCCTATCAACAATCCCCGGTCTTCGACTAGAATCACTCGAGGTCTATAGTAGTCTGATTTGACGTGGCCCCACATTCAAGATATCGGTTACATACCCCATTCGCTTGAATAGCTGCATCAATATTTCCAAGGGGAGCTGTGGAGACACAGTCATTGGAGTCTGTTGGAGCTGCATTAGGTTTTGAAATGGTGAGATATGATTTGATGCGACCTACCTGATTAACCCATGACGAAAACAAAATTCCCTGCTCTGACAGGGCCGAGTTCAAGAGGCTGTCGTACATCTCCTCCCCAACTCCCATGAATGACCTAGGCTCTAGACCTGTCTCTGCAATAGGTGGAGTAAATATACAGGGAGTCCCTTGATGGATATCCGCTGAACTCCGCATTCGCTCTTATTGAATGATTAGCACCAATGGAGTGATACTCGCGGTGAATAGAACATACCGAGCAGGTAACGAATATCGGTTCGGTTTATGTAACCGACCAGTTTTCTCGGCGCATCCGCGGAGACGATCGGAAATCCTTTTACGTCTTTTGACACTAGAAGCGACTCTATAAATCTCCAATCAGCCACCAGGTAATGACTCAATCTATCCTTGAACACACCGACATCTTGTACGTTCATCCCGTTGTCAGATACAGTATACAAGTCTCTTCTCATCACTTTTGACACTATTAAATGGAGTTAATCAAGAGCTGCCGGGAAAAATCTAGCTGTCCTCACCAGTGACATTATAAACATGATCTTCCTTTTCTAAGAAGGGAAACCCATTAAACCGAATCATTTCATCCGCCATCCCGTTCGTACCCAAGAAGTCGCCCACTGCTTTAGTCACTAACAGAACAATCTGAAATTATAAAAGACAGGATGACTGGTCAGACTTTTTTTGTGGGCAGGGTAAGCAAGGTCACCATTGTCGGTAGAATGTATGTTAGAGCGCCTGTTAATTCAAACATGATGACCACAACTGTGACTGTGATTCGCATCACACCACTGGTGATGCCCATCAGTATCAGGATACCTATATGCGGTGAGCTTACCTCAAAGCGGCAGCAGCACCTAAGAAGGCGTACGTCCCAGGAGTTATACACGGTACATCAGGGGTACAAAACCTAAAGACCCCAGAATGAGGGTGCGCCCTAAATAGCGGAGTTGGGCTGAGCCATTTGACATGCCACAATCAATTGACCATACGAGTAGAGTGCCTTTACTACAGTCCCCACCATTCGTCCAAAACAAGCACCGATGGCCATGGAGGGGACAAAAATTCCTGCAGGTACCTTGCACCCATATGAGACCACCACAAGTCCTGTGCGGATCACAGTGGCGAGTAATAACGAGAATGAGATGCGCCACTGGTCAGAGGACCTGTCGGATCAAGCAACCAGGAGCAATTAGATCCGAATAAGCGATTTAATCGTAACTTATCATCTACTTACTGACATAAATTGTATGCATCTCCATTCTCGCACTCTCGAAAAAGAATGGCCAGGCTTTCAGTCATATCAAGTCGTAAAAACCTGTTGTAATAGCCAATCAGAGCTGTCAACGTGGCCAATGTAACTGCTTCGGCGACGCCATGTTTAGCTAAATACTTTCGACGAAGGGCGGCAACTTGTAAATGGAATTTGATGACAAAAGCACCATATAAACCCTAGAGGAAGAATTATTAGTCAAGTCGTGAGGTGGTATGGAGCGGTAGCTGGAAAATGGCCTCATGCTCACCCCAAATATTCCGAGAATGACGAAGAATGTGATTTCAAAGAAATGCCAATCACGATCGTAAGTCACTTGGAAGAGTACCAGCTTGCCGGTTCTGAATGGGTTCATGGCCTTCCAATCCGTAAGAAGACGCCCCGCATCAACAAAACGATGATACAAACATACGGAAAGAGTAAATGTGGCCATAAGAGCACAGAAAAAGCTACGCCACATCGTCTTGATACTGAATGCATGGCTCATTTCCTAAACATGGAGTACCGAATGTATCGGTCCATCAGATCGGCCCACCAAGATGCTAGAGAGAAGAACCTCAATAGAAAACAAGACACCACCGATTGGTGAGCCGAAAGCAACGGCGACGCCAGCCGCACTTGCAGCGGTAATTATTTCACGCATTTTACCTGTTCAAATGTTCAAACGTTTCATTTATCAATGCCATCTAACGATCAAAACTCACTTTGACTTCGAGAAAATCTATCAAATAACCCTGCCACAAGTGAACCGATACAACAAGCAACGTGGACTGAAGGTCCCTCCTTTCCTACCGAAAGACCTGACGCAATTACCAGAGGCTGCATGACATGATATTGAGTCAGAGAACACCTTGGCGTCTTGCTAAAAGATTGAGGGCATACCAACGTTATACTCTTGATGAAAAAGGTTGCAAAGCCCAGGTAACCTTTCATAATGAACCCCGCTAGGATACACTTTATCTCCGAGATACCAGAACCTGCAGCATATTTAGAAAGATTCCTCACAAGGTGCGAAGCAACGAATGCAAACATGGCCTGAGGGGACGACCATTTTATCAGCTACTTGTCTTGTAGGGTGAACTATGCTTACGGAGATGAAAATAAAGACAATCCAGCGAGCAAGGAAAACAGTAGTCCACGGTTGCCACGACTCGCAGCCGTCCATCTCATCATCCTCTATCTCCCAACAGCAAAACTGTTGATTCAACCACCAACCGTCCGAACAGAATCCCATTTTCATATCAGAGAGCCACTCGGTGACAACAGATATAATGGCTGCATTTATACCGATACATATCCCTGAAAGATACAGTAAGTAGGACAATCATCATGTCCGCACAGACACGAACTGAAAGACGTACCGACCAGGCTAACTACAAAATAGCTCTGTCCCGTGCTTAACGCTTTCTGCACGTGTCCCCACAACCGATACAGTAAATTCCTTTCTCTTGGCCCTTTTTGTAGGTTGGACAGTTCTTTCAAACGTCTGTTCCGTTCCAGTATAGAATCTTGTATCCAATCTGAGTTTTGATGTCCTTCAATGAGTAATGAGAACTCTCTACACTAGTCATAATTACCTATGGTCGTGAAGTCTTCGTAGAGACTAGTGACAAGGACACATTGAGCAAACGAGTAACCTTGGGAGTATATAATGCATACCGAGTCTGTCCAAACTCGTCGGCATTATGAGAAGACATGGACCGAAGATGTATAGAGCCAGAACACTTGTAGAGGGATGCGTGGAAAACAAATACCCCATTGAATCGAACATCACAAATGTTGCATCACAAATGACGCTGGCATTTAGGATCGTATAAAGCTCCGCTGTAGATTGTCATCTCCTAACAGCGAGGCCATCCATAAGATTCAATGAGAACTAATTGTGAAACCACGAGTCCAAAATGGGATAACAACACAGCATGATACATAGAAATACTAGTCAAAACCTTTAGGTATCAAAAAGGGTATATAACGAGGGAAGTGCGCGAGGCATTGAAACCTTTCTACTCAAATCTGGCCAAAATGAAAGAGTACCAAGAGATATACGGATAGACAACTATCTGGAAGATAGATCAATTAATAGGGAGAACTGGGCTGCGAGAACGTGCGAGCTTCAAGATCTCTGTTGATCCGTCATTAGGCCATAAACCGAGAAAATAATAGATGAAAACAGACCTAAGCGCGGTCTCTTTGGCAAGAAGTTCTTGTTTCATGAGGTTGAGTTCACGCTGGGCCTTCAATTCGTATTCTCGAAGCTGTATGAAAAACTCGATCAATGAGAGAGATCACACAGGTAGCTAAGATAACGAACCCTCTCTTGCTCCTTGACCAGTTCCTGTTCCTTGGCAAGAACACTGTGATTGGCAAGATCCTCAGGAAGCATTTCAGTTTCACTGCATGCACAAAAGGTCATTACATGCCAAACCAGTTGTTTATTGAAAACAAACCGAGACTCAAGGATACTCTTTGAGAGCTTTTCAGTACGATATGTTTCGTAGAGAACATCTTCGGTCAAAGTCTTGAGATCACCGAGGTGGGAGCTTGAGGGAAAAGAATCCATAAGTCGATGGCGAACAGCGTAGAGGACAACGACTTGCCCGAGCATAGCACCTCTCAGCCTAACAAAATCAGAATGGTGGGGGTTGTCAACTTCAACTAAACCCCAAGGATATACTCTAGCACGGATGGGTTCACCATCAATCATGACTTCCTCCTCAGAGCCAACAACGGCAAATGGGAGGAGAGCCTAATAAAATAAGTTCATGCTTTTCTCGGAATCTTACACGTACGCGAAGCTCCATGTTATCTTCGATAGTGTCTTCATCGTCTTCCTCCGGGTCATAGGGGAAATTGTAAATTGGAATGTCGTAATGATCGATGTCCTCCATTATCTTAGTCCTGTGATTCAATCCAAAGTGAAGACTTGAGACTGGAAGCTCATACCCGCTTCTTGAAAGCTCTAAGCTCTTTGGGAGTAAGGGAATCTGACTTTCCGATGACAGGAATGACATTAACACGTGGGGAAAGGCGTCTCATGAGCTCTATATCCATCTCCCGAAGCCTATAAAATCAATATATGAATAAGGGAATCGACACGTAAGAATGGCCGAAGCGTACGCATGTCCAGTGGGCGGAATGAAGTAGAGAAGAGCATGCACACGGTTGTCCTTGAAGCGAGGATTACGCTTAATGCGAGATTGCTCAGCAAGGATGTCATCGTATTGACGTTCAAGATATGACATGATTTCCTGGAAACTAGGAAGTGATGGATGAACACAAAGGGTATTTGTCGAGAACTACCGACGATACCCACGCAGCCTCGTTGTTAATATTGTCACCAAAACCTGGGGTATCTACAACTGTGAGGGCAATACGTATGCCGTCCTCTTCAAGCTCTGGGCCACAAAAGCACCATGAATACTTGATAACGGGAATTATGGTAGGACCCACCGACGTCAACAGGCCTAATTTTGATGCTCTCCTCCTGATGAGCAGTCTCTGGACTATCACAAACTTTGTGGGGGATAAGATTTGTGTCACAAAGGGTGTTCACAAAGGTGGTTCGTCCGGTTCCAGAGGCACCTAAAGTTCAACATTCATGATCGTCAGGGATGTTAAATAAGAACCAAATACATACCGACCACCATGATGGTGAACTGAACACCCTTAACCTTGTTGCGCCTGCCCACAGGCATTGTAGTAGGAAGGAAAGTCAGGCAGCAAGTTGAATGATCGTATCCAAATAGTGATAAACACTAACTCACCCATCTCGGGCAGCAAGCCAAAGAGTGTGTGAACGACTACATTTACCTAAAGGAATGATCCAGAGACGATGTGTATGTGCAGTGACATAATAGCACGAAGGTTAATGGAAATAGAACTTTGCTTCAGGGAGGAAAGGAATGAGAAATTTGACTTGGGATGTAGTTTTGTTTATTCAAATAAGATTGCATAAAGATATCGAATGAAAATAATGGGAATCCACCAGTGACACTATTGTCGGTCCACCCTTCCTCCTTCCGGTGCAGGATAAGCGGATGGCATATACTCGCAATTTCAAGCAGATCTCAAAGGCATCATATGAAGGGATGTCCCACGTTGGGAATGGGAACGCTGCACCCGAACTATCGCTATCAGGTACTAAACACACCAAACTACTCACACAATCACACAGGTTGATATATTTTCTAATGTTGTCCTTGTTATCATTCAGTTAGCTACAAATAACCTTAGTTCTTCTATAGGGAACCAGTCGAGATGTTGGGATGTCGGTTTCTCTTACGCGATAGTAATCTCCGTTTTCGATACATATCTCTAAGTGTTTATTAATATTGTGTAGCACGTGGGCTATTGTTGAAACAATCATGTAGCGGTAAGGACCATATAACCTCTGTAGGTGAAAGACAAGCAAACAGATAGATAACTATGAACAATCTCAGCTATTTATATACATAAGCCAATACACCACATGCATCACCAATGTTGAACATGTGGTCTGGGGATGTTGGAATTTGGATTCTATGCGAGCCTGCACGATGCACATGATGGGATCAATATTGGTAGCTACATTACACCATGTAGTGTAAGTAGTTTGTACTCACCATCCGTTTGTACCCTTCCCCGATCGTATTTCAACAGGGGACTATTCTTTTGTCTCTTTTTTTTTGGATCAGGCCTGTCATGTAGATACACAACAGGCAAAGGATGTGCGATAACAGTCCCTGCGGAAAATGCTCCTCAAACTTCCTTCGATCGACACATTTCAACCCTGTGGTTTCCATGAGTCTTCCAGCTGTCAGTTGCCTGAATAGTTGGTGTGATATCCCAGGAAGATGATATGAAGGAACTGTAGAAAAAACAATGAATGCCACCATACTTCCAAGTAATACTTTCCGCCTCCTGATTCACCCACCCCTGCATTTCATAACCGGTCTACCCATTATAACCATGTTACCCATCGTAAACTTGTCTCTCTGGATTGTTCGTCCACCCAAGATGACTTCCTATATGGTTAAAGAGCTGAATCAGGGGTGAGCTTGCTCTCGGTTCTTAGGTCCCTACCATATTGGTGATCTAGCGAGTTGGTCGAGAGGGTCAAGCTGGAACCCAGTTGATCAATGTAGGACTGGTTTTTCAGCCTCATATGGTGTGTCGTGGGGACAATGTGCCGGAAGTGGTCACATCGTCAAACATTTCAACATGACTGTCCCAAAGAACAGTCAGGATATAAAGGGGAAGGTGAATAATGATGATATTAATGTAAGATTTCTGGTATCATATGACCCCCAGAGGGAGATGGTGGTGGTTAAAGGACAAGAAGGGGACGGTGTATGGAGCATGACAATGGCCATTGCTAATCATTCCTCTAGTAACCACTCACTATCAATCCAGGGTTGATAAGGGATGTGATCTCACTCCATATTCATAACATGGTGTGTTTCCATCGATCTCCTGTGATACTTGGGAGATTGGATCATTTTCCAGCAATTAGAGATAGTTGAGGACACCATTGCACATTTGTAATTCCGCTCCTCCCCTTGTCCTCCTTGGTCTTAACTCAACATTCTGCAGGGACTGTGCACTGTCCATTGTGTATTGTAGCTTAGTGATAGGTAATGAATTAAAAAAGCCTCGTGTGACAAGTTGACAGTGTCACTTATTTATTTTTTTAATTTTTATGCTTTCCTCAATCAGATGTGACCTTCTCGTGTTCTATGACTGCACCCTCCACACACTACAGTAGGAGTTTCTCTACTCTTTCCCAGCCCAACATGCGTAGGATCCAACTCAATGGGGCAACATTCGACCGGTATGGTGCGATACGAAATTTTTTCCGGAGCCAAACGGCTGCACTGTCTCATCGAGATACTACGGCACCTACCAACGTATGGGGTTGCTCACCATCTGGTTTCAGCACATGTAGGAGAAAACCAAAAGGGTGTCTATTTCTTGAGGAATTGTTTGAACGGAATCGCCGACTAAAGATGCGGCTGTTTGACAAACGACCGTTTCAATCTGTTGTTGGGTTAAACTTCCAAGTCAGAAACACCCGGTGGATACATGCCAACACTGCCTGTATGGCACCAGCTGATGCATACGAAACCCCTGAATTGCGATTTCAAATACGTCCTTCGGCCTCTCATCCTCGAAATAATGCCCAGCCGCCACAATGCACTTGCAAGATTCTAACCCCTCAACCGCCTCATGCTCAACTCACACCGCATCTCTATTCAGACAAACATATGGATCCTGCGGACCCACCGAAATACCTTAAAAATTACTCACGTTTTTTCCGACGATTGGCATTATCATTGCCACACGCACATCGACCTACGCGAGAAGATCTCTTGAATGTCGCTACAGGGTTCTGGCAAAGATTGGGGATACGGTTTAAGTGGTTTACCATCAAATCGTTTCGCAAATTCAACGCGGATGACATTTCGGCATTTGTAACGTGGTTCTTGATGAGTCAGACATTGTGGATTCTCGTTGGAACGTGAGTTGCAGAATCTATAATCCTCTGTCACTTGTTGATTGGTGTACAGGACTACGTTTTTTTCTGTGGTTTTTGCCATTGCAAATAGCCTACAGCTTCAACGTTAGTCAATGTTTTACCTGAAGGTCGTACCATGATGCTCAAGCCAGCACACTTACAGATTACATTGCACGTGCAATCAGTGACTACCTCACATCGGAAACAGGTGTCACTATTATATTTGAGTCCGCCATAGTTCCAAAATGGCGAGAATCTCGTCTCTCCTTCAAAAATGTATCCGTGTCACGCCGACTATCAGTTGGCACAGTGAAGAAACTCCAGCGACGGGAAGAAAATGAACATATGACTGCTTTTGGTTACGATGTGAGCAATCATCCTGGTTATCATCAATTTGGCGACGAAGGCGAGGACACAGTGCCCTTTGTCTTGGATGAGGAGGACTCAAACATGTCGCTGTTTGATCTCACCATCGATTCAGTTGATGTTACGCTTTCACTGAGGAGATGGTTGGACGGAAAGGGTCTTGTTGAAGATGCCGTCGTGAGGGGTGTACGAGGAGTGCTCGGTTTGTATCCATTACAGTCATCCGTCCTCATTTGTTCATGTTTGTTCAGACAGACGAAACGTTTACTGGGACCCAGCCAATCCGCTAGATCCTGCATTATTTCGACACAAATCTGTTCCGGGTGATTTTGAATTGGAGTCGTTGCAACTAGAGGATCTGTTGATTACAGTTTATCAACCTGGTGGTTTCCGCCCTTATACTACGTCAGTTTTTCGTGCCGATGTACGACAGTTCAGGAAGCGATGGTTATTCTACGACTTCCTGTGTGCGGAGAACGTTGTGGGTCAGTTTGACAATTGTCTGTTCAGTTTGCATAAACCGCAGAGCATCGGGCGTACGACGGACAAAGATTTGGAGGATGGCGAATGGGCCCGTTTGGTAAGTCTAGTCATGGTTCTGAGTGCTCTGATTAACTCTTCGAGTTACAGAGTCGTATTCGTATCGATGGTGTTAACATTGACCATCTCCAAAACTCTACCACAATGGAGGGACCCATTTCCTGGATAACATCCGGAAAGATCGATGCAGTTCTTGATATCAAGTTCCCTCGTGATCCACACGATGATTTACCTTTAAATGCCATCTTGGGCGAGCTTGCCGATGCAATTTCAACATCCATCAAGGACAACATGAATGATAATCCAAATCCCGACATCAAACATATCCCTGGGCAGAGGGAGCTGGCTAGAGCTCCTCTCAGTGTACCAGATGACGAGTCACTCGATTACCAACGGCACAAGGCTATCAATGGACAAGAAGAACTGAAGGTAGTGATAGATATGGATTTACGTTTCCGTGATCTGAAGGCTGCGGTCCCCATTTTCACGAATGATCTCAGCTATGTGAACAATGCATTTATCCGACCCATCGTGGCATTCATGAAGTGTGTTTCTTGCGCTTTCCCTGGCAGTTCAGTTCATTCACATGACCTTGTCGTTTATAGTAGTAATCGTACTCTGATACCAATTCATTGTCGGATGGTGAAAAATTTGAGTGATTTTGATGGTTCCTGGACAGTAAGACTTTGTTTAAGACTTTGTTTTACTTGCCGGAGTCTACTAACTGATGGCAATTATTATTTATAGATGTGGGAGAGTACGTGCTGCTTGTGGTCTTCTGCTGATGACTGAACCTCTACCTTATTGTAGCTGGATTGATAGATGATATCTCTCTCAAAGTATGGCCCCTTGTTTTCCGATCCCTTACACTCAACTGCTTTTCTTTCTCAAAGACGTATGACGCGATGGCACATCACGTCAGCCAAGCAAACATGAATCGCCAAAGGATGAAAACGGTCAGCCTTTGGAGCTTGCAGAAGACCGCCAACGCCATTCTCTTTGCTTTCAGAAACGTTGCAGACCCTGTATCAGTCCATCTGAAAGACATTCATTTTGGTCGACAACAAGGAATGATGTTAGGTTTGTATGACACTTTGACAATCCCATTTGGCGTGGATGCCTGAGTTCTGGTGGTACTCTATACACCTTGGATTGCTGTATTGAATGAAGCAGTCACTACTTTGCTTTGAACAGGTAGTGCCCCACTCCCCATCTATTCAATAGTGAACATTTGCATCCATTAAAAATAAAATCTTTAGACGAGCTCACTCTTGTCCTCCATTCATTTGGAATAGTTCGGAGCAAGCCATATAGAAGACTCGAAATCTACGGAAATGATCAGTACCTGTAATGTCTGGACAGACATGACGCTGCTCACCTGTAAAACGCCTTCCTACCCTCAATTGGTGCATCCCCCTTCGCCATGGCGTCTTGTTCGAGTTCTTGTAATCCTTCTACAATTGGTAGAGTTGGCTCGTGGCAGACATAATGGAGACATGTTACCTACCCATACGATTCTTGTCTTGGAGTTGGAGCCAATCTTCACATGTCCTTGAGTAATGTTTCCCCGAAATGTACCAACTTCTCATGAGAGTAAGGTCATCCTGGATGTACATCTATGTGCATTGGACAATCAATCCATCAACCATCAGATTATTCCTTTATCACTTACTAAAAGGTCATGAGAAGGCATCGTTCCACCTGAGTTTATCACAAGTCAAATAGATCACGTATCATTGAGCAGAGCCTACCGGAGAAAAAATTCTGTGCCATCCACCCATCATCTTGACCGAAATGATAGGGCATAGATTTATGGCAGAATATATGCACGAATAGGAGAGCAGGGTCGTCGCTGCGCTCTTTCGTAGGGCGAAGCCAAGTGGAAATCTTGCAAAGGAGTGCCTTGTAGTTCTTCATATGTTCAAACATCTTCAAGTGACCACATAAGCTGATAATTTCATGGCTGGAAGTGTGACTTACCTCAATAGACAGTATACGATCGAAGCTAAACAAGGTAAGAGATTGGCTCGAAATTGTGATGGACTTCTCACTAATGACCGTGGTTGAAGTCATAAGTGTTGACATCCGCAGTTATAATCTGAATTAAGTAGAGGCAGTCGAGAGCGAAATCAACGAATGCGTAGAAACAAACCTCCAGATTCGAGAAACCGCGTTCCTTGGCCATAGAGTCGATGTACACTTTCTGAGTTGTTGAATTTGAAAGCCCTGTGATCTTGGAGTTGGGAAACTTCTTATTGTTTGAGAATAGAAAATTAGGTCGCTCTCAATAGACCATATATTACATACCTCTGCGAGGAACAGGGATAAACTTCCCCACCCTACAGCATCATTGAATACAAGGACTGAAGCGGGGTATGTGGCGTGCATCGTACCACATCCGAGGTCCAATACATCTTGCCCGTCTACCAACTGAGCTTTCTTGCAGTAGCTCTCTAGCATATAGTCTTCTGCTTGAGCTAGAGATGCCTCCACAGTAGGATACAGACAGCAAGAGTACTTGGCACGCGGACCTAAAGTTGATAACATGAACTTTGTTGAAACCTGACAGTAGACTGTGTTCATGTCCTCGTTAATCACAGGCTGCATTATTATTTTACCTCATAATGTTGCTCGTTGGCTTTAGCGGGTACATCGGCAATGATAGAACAATCCTTAACCTCGGCAACCCACTTCATTTTGACAGCATGGTTATTTTCGAATGATCCATGGTCAATCTCTTGCAGTCTCTTGCGGAGCAAGAATCGAATAATGCACCGTAGAAGGAAGTCTGGAATGAGGCCCTGTCCAATGGTTTAGACAATATTGAGAGAAAGAGAAGGGGGACACACTCGGTCAAGGAGACTATACCCAAATTGGAGAATGCAGTCCATGTGAAAGAAGAAAAGATACGACGTAGAGGCACATAAGAATCATGAGACAGAAGCATGAGAGCTGTCAATCGGGAGCTTGATATATCATCTTTCAAGCCTGGACAGGATACACATAACAAGAATTTGGACGACTGAAAAGTATAATAATTCAAAAGTGGCTGAGAAACAACAAAATTGTCAGAAGATAGGTGACATCTTCAGCGATTGTCCTTCCATTATAATTTTGATATCCCTGATTCTCAGACAAAGTGACTGTCGATCAGTCCCAGACAAAGTGACCAGCGATTAGAAAAATTGTGAGCAAACATGAACAAGCATGCTTGGGCATGAATATATAGGGGCTTTTCCATTGATCAGCAATGCAAATCCAGCACATTGATGAGAGCGGTGTGTGGGGTCACTTGGAGGTAGACAGTGAGGTGGTGAACTGCAAAGGGGATTCGTCCAAAAATAAATTGTTAAACAAAAAAATAAGCTTGCAATCATATCAAGACTATATTCCCACGCTTGACAATGCCGCAATATCGATCTTTCCTTATTCCGAGTGGTCGAAATCACAGCAGGCAACTCGAATTTGTGCGTCCTCTCCACTTGCCGGAGCAGAGGTGATAGTCCCACTCCATCCAGGACTACTTCTGCTGTTGCATGGACTCTTTTCTTTTGACACTAAGAATCATCGTGATACTCCTATCAATGAATCAATCTTCTTTGAGAATGACCCCCGGTGTTTGTTTAGCGTGAAGTATATTTATACTTGAAGCCCGTCCCAAACTGGTTATCATGCAGCTTATTCTTCGATCATTGAGCCTTATTTGATGATAAACCTGAATCAAATCTGAATCTTGAGTGAGATAACTGTCCCTCTACTAGTCTGTACGTTCACCCGTATGTCAAAAAAGGTTCAACTTTACAGGTGCATATCATACCAATTCAATTATTGCTACTCTCTTGAGGAATGACATGGGAACGAAACAACAACTTCATAAGAGATAGCACAACAAAACAATCAATCAGTATTCGTTCACCTTAGCGATCTTGAAGGTCGTTGAGCAGACGCAAGATATTGAGAACTAACGCAACGGTCAGAAAGGCACTTATTCAGACAATAAGGAGTGCTTTACAGAGATTGATAAAACTAGAGGACGAAGATAGTCAGCTCATATAGCGAAATTGCAAGATAATCCATACTCCAAATACAAGCTGATGGATCCCATGATGTATTCATCGGGCGAAAGTCGTTTGTTGATTATATAGGTGTCGTAGACAATGTATCCGCTAAAAATGAGACAGCCCCCGATAGCGAAAATGATGTCCATGGTACGACCAAAGGGGAAAATCATGCCGATGAATCCCGTCATGACAAGAGCGATGAGAGCGCCAAAAAGGAAAGGTCCCATTCCAGAGAAGTCATACTTGCTTTGAAAAGTGAAGAGAGTTAGACCGAGGAAAACTCCCAGAGTAATCAAGCTAGTAGCTGCAATTAGGATCTGGATGGTTCACAAAGACGTCGGAACTCTTACAGGGCTTGTAAGACCAAAACGTTGTCGAAGAAACCAACAACCACGCCCAAAGTGAAAGCTTCCATCAACGTGAAGGTAGAAAGGAGAGCAAAATTCCAAGGAGGAGAATGTCGCTTCCAGTACAGTAAGCCGAGGTTGATGAGGGTACCAAACAGAGGGACATAGAATGACCAAGTGCTGGAGTCATTGTTAGAACCTTGATTAAGGAAGACAACGACAACGAACTGTGTCTGGACCCAAAAAATGGCATCTGGTGATTGGGATATTATTCCACCAATGATGCAGGTCGCAGTCTCAATCGGAAATCAGTCAGTTAATGACACCAACGGTTGAATACTCACGATCTGACACACTAAACGCTTATACATTAGAGTCGCTCAGATACAGGGTGCTGGACTCACAGAGGATGGTGTAAATCTTACGAACAAAGGCATTTCGAATCTCCTGAGAGCTTTCGGAGACACTGACACCATACTTTGGCGATAGTCAGATCATAAACTGTGCCAATATGAAGTACGGACCTTGAAGTCATCAGGTAGTTCACCTGGAGCGGGCTGGTCGTAGAAACCACCAAAGCCACCTGTGCTACTTTGTGCAGCAAGAGGTTCCTGTGAGTCGCGCCGATCCCTGCGTCCGTCTGTTGTCCCATAAGAAGGAGGAGGAACTGAATAATTGCTCATGGTTGTTGCTGTGAGAAACTGACTCTCGCTTACTCAGCGCAATGATATCATTCTCACTGCCGACTGTGGCTGTGCTAGATAATAAGCATGCCTTTTCGTCTTTCCGCATCCTACAACGAACTATACGAACTGGGCTGCCGCCCATCTCACAACTATTATTCTACCACCACCACTTTTTCTCCACCTGTCTCCGCGTTTTCCACTCATACTTCTGTTGCTGCCTTGTATTCAAAACTCGCCTTTGCTGAACGTCAAATCTTTATTTTGGACGCTGAAAATGCACTTCTTCGGGAGAAAAATGAGAATCTCTGGATTATTGTTAAAGTTCTTCTGGCAGAGATTGAAATATTGAAAGTCGTTTTTGGAAAGGACGCTCACCTTGCCAGGAGCGCGGTCTCGCTACTCCAGGGAAAATTGATGGATTATCACGAGTTCAATAGCATGCTAGCTCAAGGGTATCCTCGCAATATCAATAACACTCATGTTAGTGCCGAAAAAAGAGATATCGAGGCCACACCGATCGAGGATGCAACTCATGAAAGTGATTCTTCCCTGTCGAAGGTACTTCAGACTCTCATCAATCATCATGATTCGGAGAGCTTTGTTGCAGCTGCTGACATGACGTATCAACTGTGTCGAATTCATCCTGAGAAGGAGAAATCAGCTCGTTTTACTGATTCGCAAGCTACACCCAAAATCAATGGCACCGCTGCATTTGTAGCTCGATTCCCTTTGGCTGTGAGCGATTGCCGAGGTATTGATAATAATTTAAACCGCTATCAGGATATATTTCTAAGCCATTCGGGAGATTCTCTGGAGTCAGAAGAGTTTCAAATCAATAATGCTTTCACTTGCTCTCGCATTCGTCCTTCATCGGTCCGCACTGTATCTATTTCAAATATGAAGGAAAATCAATGGGTGCTTCGACCCGAGGGACAGGAATATTGTAATCTTCGAACGTCTCGCTGCCCTTTTGAGACGAACTATTCACGCCGTTTTACCTTCCCCAATTCAGTCGATATTGAAGTACGAACCGTCGAGAAAAGGCATGGTTTCTTAATGCCTTGCATCGTCAGTGTTCTCTGTGCCTTTTCCAAAATCGCTGATTGATCCAAACAACAGAAGCCTGTTCTCCAGAAACATCCCTCTACTACTACCATGATTGCCCACCTTGTCAGCGATCCTACGCTTCAAGGAAATGAAGATCTCCCAATATTTCCTGTCTCCAACGCCAGCTGTTCCCCTATTCCTTCAACAACAGGTTCCTTGCCTCTGAATCATCGGAATGAGTCACTATCTGCGGAGCGTCTCTGCGCAACATTTAGTAGTGGAAGCCTTGGATCACTCGAACTGACAGTTTCTTCTGGCTCCAACCATAGCTTCGTTGCGAACTTCCTCTCCAGTGATCCTTGTGTGCCTGACAGATCCTCAAATGCCAAGGGTAGAAATATACTTAACTGCTCGACCATGGTTGGCAATGATAAGAAGAGAGATTCTTATGCACAGTTTGAGAAAGAGATTCTGACACCATTTATCAAACAGCACCTCGAATCAACCATCGTAGCTAAATCTTCGACGGCAGAGACGACGGATACTAATTTATATATCTTCCCTCAAGAGCAACAGAACGATATAAGCTATCCTCTTCCGCAGGTGTCTTCCGTCACTGGGATTCCGGGACTTACCTTGAGATCGCCATCGATTGAATCCACAATCTGGCCTTCGCACCTCTCAACAAACCAAGTTTCACAGCGGTTCGCTCGGCCAGGTCCTGACCCTGTTAGAATCGATCCTTTGACACCAAAGGATGATCACTCGCAGGTCCTCGCTCGACAAGATCAAGCTATGAGAGGAGGTCCCGCTGTTCAACTTCGCAAAATGCAAATCACCAGTAGAAAAGAGAATAAGTTGAAGGAAGTTTCCTGGAACACGAAGGTTGCTGATTGCTCCAACCGATGTCCCCAGTCCCGTACTTCTACAACCATCAATCATACATTGAGGCCCAAGTTGAACATCATTAAATGCGGACTTGCCAAACCCGTTGAATCTGTTAGACTTGTCAATCGCACCAACATACCTGTACCAGTGTCCCGCACTCAAATTGCACATCGAGCCGGGTTCACTTCCTCACCAGTTTCGTCCCGTCAAGTGAGTCCATGCAAATCAATCGGGACCTCGCCTTGTCAAAAGAATATTCCCGTCTCGAAGCCATGCAGTCGACTCCGGGTGGTGAATGACTGCAACCCCAGAAGATCATCTCTTACCCGTTCTGAGACCCAACTTCGAATGAATCTGAAGGGCCTGGAAGCAAACACAGAAAAGACACAACATCAGCGCGCTAGAATAGACTGTTACGGACGAATCATGAGTGATATGACAGGGGTCGAACTTCGAAACCCAAAGAAGCTTATTTGATTCAAAGAATCGGAACCCCGAAAAGCCGTGAATCACAATTCTTTCGCGTATCTTTCAAGTCATCGGGACAAAATCTATGTTACTAGTCACAGTAAATGCAGCATCGGTAGATTTCTACTCTCTTCAAACTATAATTTAAAGACCCCAGGCTTAAGCCTTCTCGCTGGTCGGTTGAATACCATGACAGAAAAAGGGAAGGCTTAAGACTCAGCTTGACGGCGGAAAGTGTTGAAACTCATTCTTGAATGCTATCACCAGGTGCGATTGGTTGTCGCCTTCATTTATATCTGACTCCATGCGGACGTTCGTAAGTGGAAAATTTTAACTTTGTCCTGGATCTATGGTACTAGTAGGTGGGCTCGGGATGAAGTAAACTGAATTTTCGAAATTTGAAGGTCTTCACAGACCTATGGAACATCTATCACCTCGGGTCCATAAACCTTGGTCGACTGTGTGTTCACTGATTTCTTGCTCCATTATATCTCACGTTATTGAATTGGAATGTCAAAAAGCGACTTCAATCAGAAACAGAAATTATGAGACTGAGCAGCTCCATTGGCGTTAGGAATGAGGGGAAGGCTATCTTGATCATCAGATAATGCTCTACTTGACCAGTGGTATGTGGCATGTGATGGGTGAGTATGGGGTTGGCTACAGATATGTCACCTTTGCTGTTATGGAAAATGCGCGAAATTTAACTGACCATTTGTCTGATGAGTCGAAATTCAGATCTCAGGCCTAAGCGTTGATAAAAGCAAAAATACTCGATAATGAGATTTTCAGGCCAATCTGAAGTCTTGTTGTGTTCCGTCGTGCGGGATACAATCAATTTTGAAGTGAAGGTGTTAATGAAGTGCTCCCTGCATGTTCAGCTGAGAGCTTCGTTATGCGTCTAAGAAATCAGGATCTTCATTGCCTGTGGGAATAGTTCGTCCATATGTCCGCTCCTAGGGAACTAGCAAGGTTGCACCTTGTCAAAGTCTGTTGAGTCATACTAGACAGATGGAATCGACCCAGTAAGGTCCAGAGATCCGAATAAATAACATCATGAAACCGATTTATGGTAATAGAAGGAGCGACACGAGCCGTGAACTGCCCTAACTCATTCAATGCCTCGCAAGCTCTTGCGATATGGAATCAAGGGAAATTTTTCCAATAGGACAGCGACTAAAATGTGTTTACATCCATCCCTCCATCCATGACAAAGCATCCATGGCCTAGACTAGACTTATCGTTGACGGCGACTGAGGGTTTACTATTATATTAGATTCGCAGATCGAACTTGACCCTGTAATCAAACGTCCTCGACCCGGGCACTTTTATTCTACATTCCTTTTCTATACTATCCAGGTCTTTAGATATGCGTCTCATCCATTCTTCGAATGAGTGAGATATGGCAGACTGTGTTTGTACATAACAAATTGCTGAATAAAAAAAAATGAGTGGAATCGTATGAGATCTGTATTTAAAATTAGTGATCCTTACATACTGTGCGCCACAAGGGATGACTTGTTGCCGAATGTCAACCTCACTGGAATTGTCGTTAGTCAAAATTGGACACAACCACCAGTTGTATATCAATATTATGACATCAGAGCAGGCATTTAACCAGCTTCCATCAGGTGGCAAACATACTTTTGGTATGTGTCTAGATCCTTACCCATCTTCATCGTTTCCTCAATTACGTGACTTGGGCTAAGGGATCAGTAATCCATCTTTGACAAATGGGCCCTGGCATATTTCAGGAGTTCAAACATCACCAATGACTTTTGAATAATTGAAATCCCATAAAATCTATTCATATACTGCGATCAGAATCCCAATCTACTTATTTCTCACCACTTGGATCATTAAGATGGGGACGTTGTTTTTCTTGTACCTATCCGGCAGATTATCGGCTCCACCGTTCATCTACCTCGAGTTTGCATATTGCTATCAGTTGTAGTGCATTTGTGGATAGAAAAGGGGGACAATCATGCCTCAGAATGTTGAAATGCAGGAGGGTAGATACCACCTAATTTATAAATATTACTTTTAGAATCTGAAATGAATCCTGTCACAGCGATGAATGATAGAACGATTGATAGGATGGTTAAACCATGTCATTTTCGAGCGGATACGGTGGTAATCCCCACTGCTCTGGTACAAAATCCTCAAGACTTTTCAAGGTCTGGTCGGGTTTCTCCTCCCCTGAATAACCGATATCCAAGAGATTTTGATCAGGAACCCACACGACTTTAAGAACTCAACATTTCAGGAGGGTCTTGAAATAATTTAATACGAACCTGACATTCCTGCTCTTTTTCCTGCCTGCAATCCGGATAATGCATCCTCGAAGACAAGGCCTTTGCCTCTTTCTATCCTTTGCTTATCCGTGATCGGGACATCGACTGAACCAACATCTCGATAAAGGAGCTCTTTCGCGGCAACAATGAAAATATCGGGCGCAGGTTTCCCCCTGATGTTGTGATGAGTGTCATCACCACATATCACTTTACCCTTGAAACAACTGAAAGTTGTTTGAAGATGGGCTGTTTTCAATTCATAGTTTCGTCTTCTGGATCCTGTAGCAACTGCAATGGGGATACCATGAGCCCTTAAATGTTGAACCAGCTTGTAGACTCCAGATAATAGTTGCACTGAGGGCCATCGTTCATCTTGGAGCCGATTCCGTTGTGATAGATAATCTTCAAGAGTCAACTCTATGTCAGGAAAGAATGATAACAAGTACTCTGCAGCTTGGCGTTCAGCTATAATAATGATAGGTCAGCAGAGAAGCCCGTGTAATGCCCCAGACTCATCTTACGTTTACCCATACATCCAGCTTTAATTACCCAAGGCATTTCTTTTCCATGTTTACCAAGAATTTCATCTTTTCAAGAATTAGTCTGTCACTACGAAGCACAACACAAGACTGACTCGTCACGTCGGTGTAGATTTTCTCTGAGTCTATCATCAAGCCTGATATCGCCAGTGAGAATACGGGTCAGAAGTACAGCAGTAGAAGCAGCTTGCCATCCATATCGAAGAGAACATACTCGACTTTTCGGAAAGTGATGTTGGCCATGTAAGGAAGATGTGCTGTATCTTGATCACGCATCAATTGTTCAAGACTTGCCTCACACTATTGCACTGCCAGAACCTCAGCAAATTTAAAGCAATGTAAACAATTCCAGGGAGTTTACAACACCTTCAATGTATGCCTAAACATTTGGACAAGCCAGTGTTATACAACATCCCTCACATAAAGTTGCTTTTTTTTAAAAAAAATGACAATTTATTACATGGGGTTCATTGGCAGACTGTAGTAGACATAAAGCTGCTACTTCACAGATGGGATCCACCAGGGCCACAGGTCCATGTTAATTATATGAGCACCAACACTTATATAAACCCAGAAAAAAGCTATCAGAAACTCAGCCCAGTGCCTGCAAAAATCAGCTGTAATTGCTTCTCAAACCATGCCAAGCAAATGAACTAACCATGGCTCAAAGCTCATTCCCAAAGGACAAGTACATAACAGGAGCTGCAGTCAAGGCTCAAGCTCAAGTAACCCTGTGCAAGTGTAACATACAAGGATTTCAAAGGCATGCCCTCTGCAGATATACTAATATAAGGTGTTGTAATCAGTGTTGTAATTGGTGCTGTGATTGGTGCTGCACTTGGTGTTGCAGTTAGTGTTGCAGCTAATTTTGCAGGCACTGGGCCAAGACAGGTCCATGCAATTATAGACAGGCTCAACTCAAAATAGTAAAATTATTTATAGTATATATAATATCTGAATTGTTATAGAATGGCAGGCGAGCTAGACAATCCGCGGTGGCGGATTATTTTATTTCTTTTTCTTTTCTAATAATTATGTAATAATAACTATGCACGGGACATTGTGACTCAAAAGAGATGTGCGGGATAAAATAGTTTAAACAAATACTTGTAAACACATATTTGT